>Ga0302250_1000515_pt1 | contig 37050 bp, 26 predicted proteins | sample AAG_RA_Asp_MG_FD_193536 | JGI IMG/M metagenome (GOLD analysis project Ga0302250, IMG submission 193536) | Enriched activated sludge microbial communities from anaerobic digester in WTTP, New Holstein, Wisconsin, United States - AAG_RA_Asp | ecosystem: Engineered > Bioreactor > Anaerobic >...
AATGGTGGATAACCTGCTGGAAAGCACTGCTACATGCATATCGTTGGCTAAATATTCAACAACCGGCGGTAAAGTTAATCCTTTGGCGACAATGATGCAAGGAATGTTTTGAGTAAGGATTTCCTTAATCCGTATGTATAAAGTGTCTTCGTCAATTGTTTGCAAATAGCGGACTTCTGTTTCTCCGAAAATCTGAATTCGCTCCGCATCAAAATTTTCCTGATAACCTGCTAAAGCAAGTCCCGGACGATTCAGATGCGGAGTTGTAATTTTGTTATCCAGAGTTTCCGGTTCAGTTACTAAACTTAAGGCAAGATCCTTTTTCTTGGCATCAAAAAATTCTCTGACTGTCATTTCTTTCATAGCTTCAACCCGATTTATTTACGAAAAGGGGAGATTGCTCTCCCCCATCCTTTGTTTTTACGGTTCAAAGAGTTTATAATGTTGCTCGTCTTGTTTGACCAAGACATTAATCCCGTCAGTCTCAACATTCTTAAAGATGTAATAATCATCGTTACTTTTATTGAGACGATCCAAAGCTTCTTTCACTGATAAGGTTTCCGGGACAATGCGTTTGGTTTTTATTAACTGCCGAGGTTCGTCTTTATTGCCGAGCTGGAAATAAGTGGCACGGGAAAAATTCTCGTATTCTTTGACGGGACGCTTAGCATGATCGGTCACTCTGTCTTTCAATTTCTTGATTTGAGCTTCCATTTTCTCAACAGCGTTATCGATTGCTAAATACATATCATTTTCTTCATCTTCGCTTTGCAAAGTAAATTTTGAGGCACGAAGGGTCATCTCACAGATGTTGCGATTGTTTTCCCAAGCCAAGATGACATGAACTTTGACGATTTGGTCAAAGTATTTGTTCAGTTTCAAACAAGAGTTTTCCACATGGTCACGAATGGCTCTGGTAAGTTCAAAGTGTCTGGCTGTAATTGTAATCTGCATGATTTACCTCCTTATGGATTACATTTTGTGCAGAGAAAGGCCTTCCAAATCTTCTGCCGCTTCCAAGATCGCTTCCGACAAAGTCGGATGGGCAAATACAATTGATGCCGCTTCTTCTGCCCGAGTGTGCAGATTAATCAGAATGCCGCCTTCGGCAATTAATTCCGCGGCGTTAGGACCCAAAATATGCATTCCGATTAATTGTAAATTATCCGCACGGGCAATAATCTTAACAAATCCGTCCGAGTGACCTCCCGCTAATGCTTTTCCGTTGGCATTGAACATAAATTTGCCAACTTTTATTTCCCCGTAAATTTCTTTGGCTTGGCTTTCCGTTAATCCGCAAGAACCGACTTCCGGATTGGTAAAAGTGCACCTCGGAATATTTTCGTAAACCAATTTCTGCTCTGCAAAAGCTGTGTTTTGCAAACGGGAACGAATGTGAGCGGCAGCTGTTAATCCTTGTTTACCTGCTGTATGTGCCAAGGGAAGTTTGCCTGTTACATCCCCGATTGCGTATAATTTATCAACGGAAGTCTGCATTGTCTCATCTATGACTAAAGCTCCTCTTTCCGTTTGAGGTTTTGCCGAAGGAAATTCCATCGGACAGAAAGGGGTCCTGCCTACACAGAGCAATACTTTTTCCGCAATAAAATCAGAACCGTCGCTTAATTGCAAGGAAATGCCTTTTTCTAATTTAGTATATCCTGTTACACCTGTTCCCGTCTTGATTTTTATGCCTTGCTTCTTCAGATAAAATTGCAGACGCTTAGCGATTTCCTCATCTTCTAATGAAACAAGAATCGGCAAAAATTCTATGATTGTAACCTCCACTCCGAAGGCTGAAAAAACTGAAGCAAATTCACAACCGATGACTCCTCCGCCTATAATTGCCAAAGAGGAAGGCAATTGCGTAAGTTGTAGAATACCCGTGGAAGATAAAATATCGCGTTCGTCTATTTTAACAGAAGGCAATTCCTTGGGAACTGAACCGGTAGCTATGATTACAAAATCAGAACTGATCTCCTCTCCGTTTTCTAAATTGACGATAAATTTGTCTTCCTGTTTGGTTACGGCAAGAGCTGTTGTCCTTAAGACGGGAATTTTGCGTTTATTGAAAATATATTCAATGCCGGAAACCAGCTTGTCCACTATTTCATTCTTGCGGTTAAAGACTTTAGTATAATCAAGTTGCTCTCTTTTTGCCGCCAGACCGAAACTTTCCGCTTCTTCTATTTCTCGCCAAAGTTCTGCTGATTTGACTAAAGCTTTTGTGGGAATGCATCCCCAATTTAAACAAGTGCCCCCCAAACGCTCTTTTTCGATTAATGCGCATTCAATTCCATATTGATTGAGACGAATTGCCGCTTCATAACCTCCGGGTCCGCCTCCGATGATGATCACCTGATGATGTTCCATTTTTGCTCCAATTCTTTAAATTTTCTCACTTGCAAATTACTTTCTGGCCGCTTTGCGTAAACGGCTGTTCAGTATATTCATTTCATCGCGATATTTAGCAATTATTCGCCGTGAGATTGTCAGTCCTTCCGCTCTTAATTTTTCCACCAATTCCTGATCGCTCAAGGGATTATCCTTATCTTCGTTCTCAATCAAATGTAAGATTTTCGCTTTTACTCTTTGGCGGGAAACCGATTCGTAATTATCGTCTCTTCCAGCGGTGGAAGTGAAAAAATCCTTCAAAGCATAGATACCGTAAGGAGTTTCCGCATATTTTCTTTTTACTACTCTGGAAATGGTAGATTCGCTTACTCCCAAATCCTGTGCAATTACTGAATAAGTCAACGGCACCATTACTCCCGAACCGTTGTAGAAAAAGTCTCTTTGATGTTCTATAATGGATTGGGTCACGCGTTCCAAAGTGCGCATCCTCATAAAAATGGATTTGATCAAAAACTTGGCGGAGTTGATTTTATCGCGCACATACTGCACGGTTTCCTTGTCTTGAATACCGTGATTGATCATTTTACGGTATCGGGGACTGATAACAATATTGGGAGTAACCATATCATTGATGATGACCACAAATTCCTCATCCACTTTTTTGATGGTCACATCGGGAAAGATATAATTATTGGAAGAATTAAGGATGCGCAGACCGGGTTTGGGATCCAAATGTGAGATTTGTTCGCGCGCAGCTAAAATCACTTCTTCCGATACTCCGAAATGGGAAGCGATTTTTTGATAACGACGATGAATCAGATTTTGAAACTGGTCACTGATTAAGCCCATAATGATCCGATTTTGCTTTTGTTCCGGTGTCAATTGCGCTTCCAAACATTCGGTCAAATTGCGCGCAGTAATTCCTTGCGGAGAAAGAGAAAGGATTAGTTTATGCACCCGATTTGCATCCGCTCGACTTAATTCGTAGTCTTTTGCAGCTTCGTAAAGATCAAAATCTTTGGGCAAAAAACCGTAAGGATTACAATTCTCCACCAGCTCCGACGCAAATTCGAATTCAGCGTCAGTCAGGTCATAAGGATAAAGCTGTTCCAAAAAAGTAAAGCGCCCGTCTTCTTCATAACTCATTAAAGCTTCGGAGCGTTCATTATCTGCTTCTTCTTTACCGCTTTCTTTTTCCTGATGAAATTCATTCCATTGGTCCAAAATATCTGTCAATTCTTTAACTTCGGATAAAGTTTTACCTTGTTCTTCATCACTTACCGGACTTTCCAAAGGGGTGTTGCTTTCGCGTTCAGTCGGTTCGGGAGTGAATTCTTCCAAATCTTCTTCATCTTTTTCCGTTCTCAATTCCAACAAAGGATTGTTGATCAGTTCCTGCCTGATGTATACTTCCAGTTCCATTGCGGGCAAGGATAGCATTCTTAATGACTGCAGCATTTTAGGCTTCAGTGCCAGTTCCTGTTTTTGCCCCAAGGTCAGGGAATGATTCATTTTTGCCATAGAATTACTCAAATACCGGATTCATTTGAAACCGCTCTCCCAAATAAACTTCTCTGGCTTTTTCATCATTGATCAGTTCCAGACTGTTGCCTTCAACAATTATTTTGCCTTCATAAATGATGTAAGCTCTCGTTACAATTTTTAATGTATCGATAACATTATGGTCTGTTATCATTATGCCGATGCCTCTGCCCTGCAGCTTTTTAATGATATCTTGAATATCGGCAACGGCAATGGGGTCGACACCGGCAAAAGGCTCATCCATAAACATAAAAGTCGGGTTTGTAACCAGCGCGCGAGTAATTTCCAATTTTCTTCTTTCTCCGCCGGAAAGAGTATAGGCTTTCTGTTTAGCCAATTGCGTTAAATTCAATTCGGCTAAATATTCTTCCAGTTTGGCTGCTCTTTCTTTTCTGGTCAAAGGCAGAGTTTCCAAAATAGCCAATATATTCTGTTCAACGGTTAATTTGTGAAAAATTGAAGGCGCTTGAGCCAAATAACCAATCCCTAAACGCGCCCGTTTGAACATTGGTTTTTTGGAAATGTCCTGCTCGTCAAAATATACTTTACCTTTATTAGGATGCGCCAAACCCAAAATCATGTAAAAAGTAGTAGTTTTACCGGCACCGTTAGGACCGAGAATACCTACTACTTCACCTTGCGTAATGTCTAAACTCAGTTCATTGACAACCCGCCGTTTGCCATATATTTTAACGAGCTTATCAGCTCTAATTCTATGTTCACTCATAATTCTCTTTTAACTGATCAGCATTATTTTGTCAATAAAAAAACGGCATTTTCATCAAATAATCCAATGATTGGTATGATTTTTGTATAACTTACTAACTTTAATTTTGTTTAATTTCATATTATTCAATATGATATTTATCTTTTCTGTCATTTATTAGAGATATTGTAAAATTGGATTGTATCGTTTTGTCCGCGAAGCTGTAGCATAGGATTGTATCCTGTTGTCACCGCAGGTTTGTAACCTGCGGAACTTAATGGGCGGGTAACAAACCCGCCCTAACAACAGCTTGGAAAGCTATGTTACAAGTAGCATAGGATTGTATCCTGTTGTCACCGCAGGTTTGTAACCTGCGGAACTTAATGGGCGGGTAACAAACCCGCCCTAACAACAGCTTGGAAAGCTATGGGACAGGGTTTTCAGCCTGCAAAACAGCAAAATCAAAGAAAGATATTGACTTAAGCAAGCGGCTTGAATTGCATAGCAAAAAATAAAAAAGCGTTATGATTTCAGTTTTGCATTGTTATAACTTATAAACAAAACGAAATCATAATTCTTGCTTAGATATATATGGTGGAACAACAAGGAGCCTCTGGGAAAAAATCCCAGAGACACCGCGGCATCACTACCGTAACTAATAAAGCAAGAAACGGGGAAAATACGAAGAAATAACATAAAAATAAATTAATTCTACTAAATGGAGAAAAGGTTGAAAAAGCAGATATTATTGATAATTTGTCTGGCCGGATTGTTTATTGTCGGACTTTCGGCAAAGGAAAATTCCGTTTTGGCGCTTGAAGAAAAGCAGAATTTAATAGATATGTTGCGCACTGCTGATTTTGATTCTACCGATGTATGCTTTTTTAAGGATTGGGATCCCACAACCAAATTCAAACTTAATTGCCAAGTGGAAGCTCTGAATAATCCTTGGAAATTTATTGATTGGTTGGGTGAAGCAGAACAAATATGTTCCGACCGTTTAGCATACAGTCTTGATTCCAAGGCTCGGGAAACTGATTTTGATCCTGTTTTTATGCGGAGTTTAACAAGTTATCTTGATTTGTCAATTCCCGCTGCGGACAGTTTGGGAAAAGTTTTATCAGGCAAATTGACCTCGGTAAAAATTAGACGACCGCAAGCTTGTTTTGCCTATTGGGAAGACTGTTTGGACGCTTTAGCCCCCAAAGTTAAAACCGCCTTCGGGGCATTATCTTCCGCGCAACTGGACAGTTTATCCTGCTGGATGTATCAAGCATGGGAGGAAAGTGAGGATTCTACGGCTTACAACCGATTTTTGCGAAAGGAAGGTTTGGATAAATATGCGGGTTTGAGCACGACCAGAGCAGCGGAACTTTTAAGTTTAATCCGCTTTGATGTTTTGGCGGAAGCAAATTTGGAGTGGCAGCAGTATGTTTGGCAACTTCAGCGCAGTTTGGAGAAAGTGAATTTCGGCAATAAAAAACCTGTCTATCATCAAAGCAAATGGGGCACAATGATCATCGGCACAAAAGGTGATGACCATTACGTAAACAGCGAAAGATTGCGGAAAAATCCCGTTTGCCTGATTCTTGATCCCGGCGGAAACGATACTTACGACTGCGATTTATTCGCCGCCCAACGGCATCCTTTCTATTTATTGATTGATTTCAACGGAAACGATGTCTACCGCAATTCTGAAGTTGCAAAAGGGATGTCCGTATCAAGCGGTTTCGGAACAGTGATTGATTATGCAGGTGACGATATTTACAAATACAGCGATTTTGCGATGTCTGCCCTGCTTGGTTTCAACAGCGTAATTGACTGTGCCGGTGACGATTACTATTCCACCGGACTTTTTTCCCAAGCGGCAGCTATGTTCGGTATTTCCGTTTTGCAGGATAATGAAGGGAATGACACTTACACTGCAACTGAATTTGCGCAAGGTTTGGGCGGCTGTAAAGGCATCGGTCTTCTTTTGGACGGGAAAGGAAACGATGTTTATTACTGCGGAGGAAAATATTTGCACGCACCTTTGGCGCCTTTTGATTACAGAAGTATGGCTCAGGGATTCGGTTTTGGTTTCCGTTCGGATTTTGCGGGAGGGATTGGAATTTTATATGACGGTGAAGGGAATGACCGTTACAGCGGCGGAGTTTATGCGCAAGGAGTAGCGTATTGGTATGCGATTGGTGCACTTTTTGACGAAGGCGGAAACGATTATTACGATGCGGTCTACTATCCTCAAGGGAGCGGAATCCATCTTGCCAACGGTGCGTTAATTGATTGTTCCGGTGAAGATCATTATTACTCCAAACACGGTCCCGGTCAAGGAAACGGGCATGACTGGTCAGTCGGCGTCTTTATTGATCAAGAAGGGAATGACGAATATTCCGTGGAAGGCGGCAATGGCTTAGCTTTAACCAATTCCGTAGGCATTTTTGTTGACGGTGCGGGCGATGATAAATACGAATATAAAAGTTCCGATAATTACGGATATGCAAATTGGGCAAGGGAAACCGGAGGGATAGGATTGTTTTTGGATGCGGGAGGAAAAGATTCTTATGCGGACAGTTTACAGGCAAACGATAAAACCTGGCACAACGGGACTTACGGTATCGGCAGAGACATCAAGATAAATGTTCCCGCTCAAACTAAAGTTGAAGAGCTGGCGGAAAAATCCGTTGCCGATGTGGATAGTTTGGCTTCCATAGCGGTTTTGTTTGATATTGCGTCCGAATGGGAGGTTGGTTCTGCAGTGCAAAGGGTTAAATTAGCGCGACAGCATTTACTTAAAAGGGAAAATGAAGCGGTTCCTTATGCCGTGAACCAAAAATTGGGCACGCAGTCAGGTCTGGAATATCGCGCCTTGGAAGAATTAACAAAAGGTTCGGCTTTGATGCGTGCCTCGCTTTATTCGGCTTTGCACGATACCGATTCCCTGAAGGTGAAAAATGCGATAGCACTGATAGCGGAACAGGGAGACAGCTTAGTGGTGGATTCCATAGCGGTTTTTCTTAATCAAAACAAGTATATTCCTGCCTGCCTTTCCGCTTTGGGATGTGTGAAAACGGAAAAAGCATTGCTACTGGTGAAACCGTGGCTCAATCATCCTACGGAAAAATATCGCTATTTGGCAGCCCGCAGTCTAAAATCAATGAACACTCCGGAAGCTCTTGCCGAACTGCGTAAATTAAACAATGATAGCTCTTTCTTGATTAAAGCGATGGTGCGTCAACTACCGCCAACGGAAAAATCATCGGCTTCACAGCGTTCTCAATAAGACAGTTATGGCGAATGAAGTAAACGGCAGAGAAAGTTTAAACCTGTTTCTGAAACAGCATTTTCCGGCAAGAGCAGGTGCTTTAATTGAACAGTTTGACCTTTATGCGAATTTGCTGTTTGCCGCCAATCAAAAAGTAAATTTGGTTTCCAGACGGATGAGTTTGCAAGACTATTACTTGCACCATTTTCTTGACAGCCTGCTGGCGGTTAATTGCTTGGAAATAAAAGACGGAAAAGCTTTGGATTTTGGTTCCGGAGGAGGTCTTCCCGGTATTCCGATAAAATTGATTTTCCCGCAATTGGATATGACATTGCTTGATTCTATAGGGAAAAAAATCCGCTGCCTGCAGGAAATCGTTCAGGAAATGAACTTGCAGAATTGCAAAGCCGTTTGCTGCAGATTAGAGGATTTTGCAGGCGGACAAAAAAGCGGGAAATTCGATTACATATTTTGTCGGTCTGTGCGTTTGGAACCTGCTTTTATCCGACCTTTGGCAAAATTGCTTGCTCCTTCCGGAGAGGTAGTTTTTTACAAAGCGAAGCAACTGGAAGATGTGGCAATATTACCAAAACTTAAAATTTATGACGTGAGCAGAGAGGACTTGGGAAAAAGGTTGATCGTTACCGCGTCCAAAGCAAGTTTGCAGATGTATTTGGCTGAAAGGAAATAACATCAATATGGGGAAAGTGATTACCATAGTTAATCAAAAAGGTGGCGTCGGTAAAACGACTTCCGCAGTCAATCTGGCAGCTGCTTTGGCGCTTTTGGAACAGAAGACGCTTTTGATTGATTTTGATCCGCAAGGAAACGCCACCAGCGGTGTGGGAATTGATAAAGAGCAGCTGAAACTGCAAATTTACGATGCTCTAATTCAACGAGCCGGAATTGAGGAAACAATCCTTCCCACAGTAGTGGAAAACTTGGATTGTGCTCCCGGAAACATAAATCTGACCGGTGCGGAAATTGAATTGGTGCAGGAATACGCACGCGAATACAAACTCAAGGAAGCGGTTAAACCCGTGCTGGAAAAGTATGAATACATCCTTATTGACTGCCCTCCTTCTTTGGGATTGCTGACAGTAAATGCGCTCACAGCCTGCTCCGACGTTATAATTCCCATCCAATGCGAATACTATGCTTTGGAGGGTGTAAGCCAACTTTTGACCACTATTCGCCTTATCCAGAAAAGCCTGAATCCGCAATTGAATATTTTGGGCGTTCTGCTGACGATGTTTGACAAACGCTTGAACCTTTCCGTGCAGGTGGCAAAAGAGGTTTTGCGCTATTTCAAAGATAAAGTTTTTCACACTATTATCAACCGTAATATAAAATTAACCGAAGCTCCGGGTTTCGGCAAACCGATTTTCCTCTACGACATAAAATCTACTGGAGCGTTTAACTATCTGGCTTTGGCAAGAGAAGTTATTGAACGCTCTCAAGAAGGAAATTAAAATGGAAGAAAAACTTGGCAGAGGATTGGATGCACTCATTCGCGATCTTGACGAGCAGGAACATCCCGACGCAGGTATTACAACGGTACCGGTGGAAAAAATTATCCCCAATCGTTATCAACCGCGCAAGAGTTTCGATCGGGATAAACTTTTGGAATTGGCGGAATCCATTCGCTCCAAAGGCATTATTCAGCCTATAATTGTTACGAAAACTGAAGAAAGTGATTATGAATTGGTAGCCGGTGAACGCAGATTGGAAGCTGCCAAATTAGCAGGTTTAACAGAAGTTCCGGTAATCGTCAGAAGCGTCTCTCCTCGCGAACAATTGCAGCTTGCCTTAATTGAAAATGTCCAGCGTGAAAATCTTAATCCGATTGAAGAAGCTCTTGCCTATAGGCAACTGATAGACGAATTTCAGATGACTCAGGAACAGATTGCAGAAATTATGGGTAAAGATCGGACTACCGTTTCCAATACGCTTCGCCTGCTCAAGCTTGATGCTTCCATTCAAAATTTGCTGATTGCGGGCACAATTTCCGCCGGTCATGCCAGAGCAATTTTATCCGCTCCAGAACAATATCAGAGCGGTCTGGCAAAAAAAATAGCAGAACGCAATCTTTCAGTTCGTCAAGCGGAAGAAGAAGCGCGCAAATTAAATGAGGGAAAACAGACCTGTTCCGTCAGTCAGGAGCGTAATCAATTTCTTGTCGATTTGGAAAAAGAACTTTCCCGCTCCTTGGGCTGCAAAACAAAAATCAAAGCTAAAGACAATAAAGGTCAAATCATCATCTACTATAAGAATGAAGCGGAAATGGAAAGTCTGCTCTCCAAACTCAAAAGGGATTAACTTTGCACCTGTTTAGTTCAATCTGATTATAAAAAAGGCGCTGCTTTTTAAGCAACGCCTATATTTTTCATTTCATATCCCGATTATTTCATCAGAATCATCTTATTGGTGGAAGTATAACTTCCTGATTTCAATTTGTAGAAATAAATACCGGGAGAAACAGATTTGCCGTTTTGGTCGTCACCGTTCCAAGTGAGCTTATAGCTTCCGGCTTTTGCCTTACCTTGGAAAAGCGTCTTTACCAGCTGCCCCTTCACATTGTAAATCTCAATAGTGACATTGCCGTCATCTTTAAGGTTATAGGCAATGCTTGTAGAAGCTCTGAACGGATTGGGATAATTTCCCAATAAAGCTGTTTCCGTAATAGGCTGGACATTTTGTTCGGAACCCATTCCGTTGTTACCCTCCACTTTGAAATCGTCTATCATCAAGGCGTAACCGCCGACAGATTCACACTTAATGCCAATTCTGACATTATTAGCATTGTAAGCTGTCGGAATCTGATAGGAGTAAAAAGTCCAATTCGTATCCGGAGGTTCTACATAATTTGTGCCCGTAAGAAAAGCAAAGGTATTGGGCAAAGGATTATCCGCGTTTGAAATGCCGACCCTAATGCGCTCCAAAACTCCGTTCGGCGCAGTTGAAATTGCCCAGAAGGAGACCGAATTTTCAGTGCCTAAACGCATACGCGGAGAAATCAACCAGTCATTATTCGGTCCGGGAACCGCTGCAGGACATGCTGCCATTTTTACACCGGTGTGTGCCATTGCATCTGTCACCGGAGGAACGGTCGTATTTGGATTGAAAATGGCAAAAGCCATCGGGCTTCCCTCTCCCGGAAAATCAAATTCGTCGTATTGCATCGTGGGATTTTGGTCTACATCAGTAAGAATCCAGTTGCCGAAACTTGTAGCAAAATCGTTGTAAGCTTCAAAGCTGTCTTCAAAAATAGTTGGAATAATCGGCACATAAACAGTGGCAATCACGAACGGACAAGGGGCAGATTCTCCTGTGGTGTAGACAGCGGTAACTTCATAGACATATGAGCCGTTCGGCAGATTGGTGTCCGTATAGTTGTAAACAGCCACATCATTAATCGTGGCAATAACTTCTCCGTCCCGCCAAACTCTGTATCCGGTAAAGGCACGCTGCTCTTCATTATCATTTATGGGACGATTATCACTGTCCACTCTGACACTCTTCAAAATGGCTTTTGTCGGTAACGGATGCGGTTTTTCAGCGGTTACGGTTGTCGTATTTTGAGTAAGGATTACGTCCCTTCCTATATAGTTAGTGGCAAGAGCTTGCAGGTTCCAATTAAAATCAAGCTCGGGATTTAAGTCCGTTAAAGTAGCCCAGCCGTCTGTATAAATGAGATTTCCTTTACCGGGAACGCCGGGACCGTTATCACAACCTGCAGGAAAACCTGTTTGAGTATTGCAATTAACTCCCACCCAAAGTTCACCTGAAGAAGGGACATGAATAGGAGTAGATAAAATTACTTCATTCCAAGAGTCAATTACGGGACTTGGAACTGGAACTGTCTCTACTAAAGTCCCCGGATTGGTGGCAGAAGTTCCGCCCGTCCAAACTTTAACCGTATAAACGCAATTGGCGACATGAGGGAAGAAACGAACTTTTGTAATGTATCTATCCAATATGCCGGCTAATTCAGTCTGCGTCCAACGAATTGCAATATCAAAATTAAAAGCCTGACCATTTCCTATTGCATTATGGTTGAGACCGTTATCGTAATGAATCCAATCCTGATAAATTGGTCCTACAGGCGGTGTCCACAACAGGGAAACATCATGCTGCGACACTGAACATTGCAAATTAGAAACGGGAACCAGTAATTCACCACTTACGCTGTTTGAAGGAACGGATTCACCGTTAGGATTGGTGTAGAGAGCGGTTACATAATAAGTATGCATCCCGAAAGGAGGATTGACGTCATTATATGTCAATTGCGTTACGGGAGAAGAATTAATCTGCACATTATCCCTAAAAATATTATAACTTGCAGGAACAACATCAAGAGGAGCTTGCCAGCTTAACTGCACCTGAGTCCCCGTAAAAGTTGCAGTTAAATTTCGAGGAGGATTGAAAACGGGTGTTACTTCAGTAACTGTTATGTCATCCAAATATAAATAAAACATATTAGGATTGCTGAAACCGTGAAAACCGAAGTAATAAATACCGGATTGTGTTACGGGAATAAAAGCTTCCCCCTGTGTGTAAGAAGTATTTATAATATTGTCGTTCACGAAAATCTGATTGGTCAGAGCCGAGATGTTATTTGCAGAACCGTATTTCAGCTCCACCTTTTCCGGATAATTTGCATTGTGTGCTTTGTAATAAAAATTAATCCTGTAATAATTACCGGCAGAAAACTGCATCGGAGGAGAAATAATCCAATCATCCATAGCGACAGTGGCATTTGCTGAATTGTAGCTGCAACGCAAAGCATTGGGAGCGGAATTTACATCCGTAGTTGTCGTAGTCCATGTATAATTGTCATTATTGGCATTGACGACAGTCCAAGAAGGCGGAACTGCAGGTGCTGTAACCGAATCCCAATTTTGAGAATATGGAAATGAACTGACAGTAGGATCGGGTAAAGTAGTAAATGACCAAACAGGACAATCCGGTGCATCGCCAAAATCGTTTGTCGGAACAATTTGCCAGTAATAAACAGTATTATAAGCTAATTCGCCTTCCGGATCATAAGAGGTGGCTGTAGTAACTGTGCCATTAACAATATTGGAAGGAGGAGTATTTGTTCCAAAATAGACTTTATACCCCGTAGGAGAACCTCCTCCGGATAGCCAATGCAAAATTACGGTAACGGGAACATTGGTTGCTCCGTTTGCCGGAGATACTATTTGTGCAGGCAGAGGAGGATTTCCCGTTTGAGAAGGATTCCAGGTAAAAACTAAGCCCATAGGCGGATAAACCGTTGCATTGATAGTGCAAGTGGAATTATTCGCAGTTCCCGGAACTGTGGCTGTCCAATCAGTAGTGGTCATCCGATTGTTGAATTCCGTATTGGAAGCGCCTCTCAATCCGCATTGAACCGTCGACGCAGTCGATACTGTGACTATATTCATATGACCGTAATGAAAGGTAATCACATTCGTCGTCTCGTGCAATTTAATTTGAAAATTGATCGTGTCATTGGCAGCGGATGTAGGTGCTCTGCGATAGTTATGCCACTGAACAGTGAACACCCGGTTAGGCGCTAGTCCCGAAACGGCAGACATTAATGTGCCCGTATCCTGTGACTTAATATCCCTCGCAAAAGGAACTATCACATTATTGGTTGTGCCTGTGCTGATGGGCAAAGTTGCAGTTGCCACACTCGAACCCATGGCGATAAATCCGTTGGTCGCTATGCTGATTGAGCTGTAGACAGTTCCGTTGTAATTAAAATCAAAGCCCAACGGAATGTCATTGAACACTTCATTGTCGTTGGCGGAAGTGCCGTGAATGGTTCCCCCCGTGATTTCAACATAGGCATTACCCGTCGTGCTTGTGAAAGCGTAATCGCTGACTACGCTCCAGCCTGCAGTCAGACAAAACAAAAATAACAAGGTTAGAAAAAAGGTTGTAATCTTGCCGTTCATATTATCACCCCTATTTTTAAGAATTATTTTGTTCTTTCAAAGAAACTTAACATGGCAGCGATTTCCTCGCGCTCTATTTAATTCATCACTTATACCATTTTTTTACTAATACATCCTAATTTTATTTATTTTATTTCATGTCAAGAAAAACCTCATTTCATTATTTCATTTCTAACAGAAAAGGATGAACCTGTTACCTGTTCACTGTCCTTATCTGAGGAATTTTTTCGGATAATAAACTTTTGAAACAAAGAGGAAGAAAGGCTGATAGATAATTCATTTCTCTTCCTAAGAATAATGTTTCCCGGGAGAAAAATATATTATCTGCAGAATTTCTGCTTGACAAGTAAACGGGGTTATAAATATTAGCACTCGTCCATCGGGACTGCTAAGAATAACAAAGCATAATAAATTAAAGAACATAGGGAGGTTAACTACTATGGCCAAACAACTTCAATTTTCACACGACGCACGGTCTGCACTCAAAGTGGGTGTGGATAAATTAGCAGATGCGGTGAAAGTAACAATTGGAGCACGCGGCAGAAATGTCGTTCTGGATAAGAAATTTGGTTCTCCCATCATTACCAATGACGGAGTAACCATAGCCAAGGAGATTGAGCTGGAGGATCCTTATGAAAATATGGGTGCTCAGCTATGTAAAGAAGTAGCGGAAAAGACACATGACATTGCCGGAGACGGAACTACTACCGCTACGATTTTGGCACAAGCAATTATTGAAGAAGGAATGAAGCATGTAACCGCAGGCGTCAATCCGATGTTTCTGAGACGCGGGTTGGAAAAAGCTACAAAGATTGTAGTGGATAAAATTCACGAATACAGCAAAGAAATTAAGAGCAGCGAAGAAATTGCTCAGATTGCCACAATTTCCGCCAATAACGATCCCGAAATCGGTAAATTGATTGCCGAAGCAATGGAATCCGTGGGCAAAGAAGGCATAATTAATATCGAAGAAGCAAAGTCCATTGACACAGGCTTGGAAAAAGTGGAAGGAATGCAATTTGACCGAGGTTATATTTCACCTTACTTCGTTACTAACGGTGAAAAGATGATTGCCGAATTGGAAGATCCTTTCATTCTTTTATATGATAAGAAAATCAGTGTGATGAAAGATTTATTGCCTATTCTGCAAGAAATTGCTCAAACCGGAAAGCCTTTACTTATTATCTCTGAAGATATTGAAGGAGAAGCACTTGCTACCTTGGTGGTGAACAAACTGCGCGGTGTATTAAATGTCTGTGCCGTTAAAGCTCCCGGTTTCGGAGACCGCAGAAAAGAAATGTTGGAAGACATTGCTATCCTGACCAATGCCACTTTAATTTCCGAAGAGATGGGACGCAAATTGGACAGCTGCACGATGAGTGATTTGGGACGCGCCAAAAAAGTATTGGTGGAAAAAGAAAATACTACGATCAGAGAAGGTGCCGGCGATGATGAAAAAATTCAGGCTCGCATCAAACAAATCAAAGCCCAGATTGAAGAAACTACTTCCGACTACGACAAAGAAAAACTGCAGGAACGCTTAGCTAAATTGAGCAGCGGCGTAGCTGTCATTCGGATCGGTGCTGCCACAGAAACTGAAATGAAAGAAAAGAAAGCGCGCGTAGATGATGCTTTACATGCCACTCGTGCCGCAGTGGAAGAAGGCATCGTTCCCGGCGGCGGAGTTACATTAATTCAAGCGGCAAAAGAATTGAAAGCAACTAAGAACCTTACTTTTGAGGAAAAAGTGGCTTTTGAAATCTTGGCAAAAGCTCTGGAAAAACCCACTTACCAGATTGCGGCAAATGCAGGTCAAGAAGGTGCAGTAGTGGTTGAAAAGCTGAAATCCTTTACCGATATTCACAAAGGTTTCAATGCCTTAACCGGCCAATATGAAGACCTGTTCAAATCAGGAATCATTGACCCTGCCAAAGTTGTGCGTAGTGCTGTTCAAAATGCTTCTTCCATTGCTGGATTGTTGCTTACTACGGAATGCATCGTGACTGATATTAAAGAACCGAATCCTCCTGCTCCGATGCCCAATCCCGGAATGGGTGACATGTATTAATTCCGACTAACTCTACTATAATTAAGAGGCTCTTTCCTGCGGGAAGGAGCTTCTTTTTTTGCCCGCCAAATGATAAACAGAATCATACTGCAGGTATTACGGCGAAAACTTTATTCCGCAATAAACAATCCAATCCTTTTTCCCGTGCCGACTTTTGCCAATTCTTCCAAAATTTATTTGACAAGCATTCCCTATTTTAATCAGCGTCAACAAACTGGAAATTTTACGGATTAAAAAACAGGAGACCGCTTATGAGGCTTTCCCGACGACGCTTAGTTCCGCTATTGCTGCTCGGTTTTATTGCCTTAGTATCTATATCTTTGGCCGCAATCGGAGATGAAAAAGATGCTTATACGGTAAAAAACTTTCAGGTTAAGGATGTTCCCGCAGATGACGGAACGGGATTGGTGCTCAGTTGGACGCCGCTACCTCCCGAACGCAGGATAATTGAATATCGCATCTATCGCGGAATTGATCCTCACCGTTTGTTTTTCCTCAGTTCCATTCCCGTTAATGTCAAAACCGGTGTCGCTTCCGACACTATGTATTATTACGACAGCTCTCAGGATGAATTCATTAATCTGAAATCCCCGGCGAAACTGAAACGTGAAAAACAGCAAAGCATTAACAGCCCTATTTATCGAAATCCTCCCCGTGACATCAAAATTCTGGCTGAGCTGGCACCGCATTTTAATCTTTTGGCGGTAATGGACAAAAATCAATTCTATTATCACACGCAGAAGAGTTTTTCCGCAGACCCGCAAGATTCATCTGCCTATGCAGGTTTGAAGCTTTACCAGACTGTTATTCGCGCTGGTTTGAAGCCTGGAGAAAAATACTATTATACCGTCATTGCGGTTGACGAGCGCAGCACTTACCATGCTTACGCGCCCATTCAAGCAAGCGTGCCGAAAGAAAATCCCCCGGATCCTGCCCCTTCCTTTTACGCAGTCTATTTACAGGATAAGCAGAAGCTCCAATTTGAATGGGAAGACCCTCTTTTCAAAGATGACCTTGCTCAATATCAAGTGCTCCTTTTGCCGAATATTTCGGAAGCGGAATGGGTGGCAAAGAAAGATTTGCCTTCTCTGGGCGGATTACAGGTAATGCCGATTGCCAGTGGCTATGCAGGATATATTGATTATGCGATAGTTGATACGAAAGAACTTATGGCTATGGGATTAACTGAAGGGCGCATAAAAAATGCAAAATATTGTCTGATGCTGTCTGACGGGGCAGGTTTTGCTTCATATTCGCAAATAGTTGCTCCCAAGCTTGCTTCCTCTTCCGACCTTCCGCCCAAACCTGTTTTCCGTGTAATAGATAAACCTAATGATAAAGGGGACCGGCTGACGATCATTTGGAGCAATCCGGTCGTCGTAATAACCAAAGTTTCTTTTACCAGCGGAAAAAATAATCGCATGAAAATCAACTATATGCTGAACGCCTATGAAACTCAAAAAGTCAGCAATATCTATTTTGATTTTTACAAAAAGGGAGAAAGCAAACCGTTTAAGAGCATCAACGAATTTTATCCCGATAATATTATCATGCTCAATGTTCCGGAAGATTATAATATCAAGAACGGTTTAACGGTTGTCATGAAAATGAAATGCCATCCCGCCATCGAGAACGGATATTGCTTGCGTCAGGAATTGAATTGGGATGATCAAATCCTGTCTCTAAATCCGGGAAATCTTTACAGTAACGGCAATAACCTATTTACTTTGCAGAATATAATTTATCAAAAACCTCCTTCCTTCCCCATCTTTTATCAAGCCAAAAAAATGTCCTCTTACGATTGCAGTATGGAGGTTCCAATCGCTTACGAAGCTCAGCTATATCGTTCCGTTACAGGCGTCAATATAGTTGAAAACGGTTACTTATATACTTACGGCGGAGACAAAGTCTACAAACGCAAACTTACCGACAAAGATCCTTCCGAAAGTTTAGTTTTGACGGACGGCAATATTGACCTGATGGTTGATCCTACAACGAAGAAAGTAATAAAAACCAGCATTTATGCGGCAGAAGGAAAAGCGTCTCATACTCAAAAATTGAAAGATGCCAAAGAGAAAATTTCAGCTTTGGAAGCTCAAATTGCAGCTCTTGCTTCCCAAAGAACCAATCCTGAAGCGGCAACAATGTTAGCGCAGGCACAAGCTCAATTGGAAGATGCCAAAGCAACTTTGCAAAGTCTGAATAATCCAATGCTGACGAAGGTGAATGCCATTCAATCCGATCATGCGAGAATGAGATTGATTGCCCAAACCAGAGAAAAGGACAAAAGACGCGCCACTTTTTATCTTGTGCGGACGGACGGCAAGGGTTTATTCGTGGAAAGCGATTTCCTAAAAGATAAGCAGGGCGAATACATATACACTGCACCGATTGCCAATTGGTTTGATAAGACGAAACTTGCCGCTCTGATTGCATCCTTAATTTTCGGCTTGTTTGTTTATTATTTTGTCAGGAAAGCCCGTAAAGGACACGATCTTTACATCAGACCGATTGCCGGTATTCAGGAAATTGATAATGCGATCGGTCGTGCAACTGAAATGGGTCGTCCGATTCTGTATGTTATGGGCAGCGGTAGTTTGGGCGATATTTCCATCATCGCTTCTTTGGGCATTCTCAGTCAAGTGGCAAAGAAAGCGGCGGAATATGATACTCGTCTGATTGTCCCCTGTTATGATTACATCGTTATGCCCGTAGCGCAGGAAGTGGTCAGAGAAGCGCATTATGAAGTCGGTCGTCCCGATACCTACAATAAAAATGATGTCTTTTATCTGACTTCTGTTCAGTTTGCGTATGTGGCAGGAGTGAACGGAATTATGATCAGGGAAAAAGTAGCCACGAATTTCTTTTTAGGTTATTTTGCCGCCGAAGCGCTTTTAATGACGGAAACGGGAAACACTGTCGGAGCCGTTCAAATTGCCGGTTCCGATGCAGTGACCCAAATTCCTTTCTTTATAACTACCTGCGATTATACTTTAATCGGCGAAGAGCTTTATGCGGCTTCGGCATATTTGAACCGTGAACCCATGCTTTTGGGAACTCTGAAGGCACAAGACTATTACAAATTCCTGATTTTAACCTGCATCATTATCGGAGCAATTCTCAGTTCCCTTCAGCTTACACAGTTTATTCAACTCTTTCCCTTAAAATAGAAGAGGAGGTTAAGTGAAAAAGAACATACCGCTTGCCATCGTAATAATCGGAGGTATGATCTGGGTTTTGTGGGTTTTTGTCCCTCACAAAGTCCTCTCCGAAGACTTCATAAATAAGTTTTACTTGCCGTGGATTTATGTGCAGGCACCATTTGGAGTCATCTTGGGTTTAATGTCAATGGTGATGGTGCACACAACCAAAATACAAAGGAAAGCACCCAAATGGCAATACAGCTTCTTTGCCTTAGGCGGACTGGTCGCTACTTGCATAGCGGGTTTCGGATGGGGCACGCAAAACGGCAGTCCGTTTATGTGGATGTTCACCAATATGCAGATGCCGATGAGCTCAACGATGTTTGCCTTGCTGGCATTTTACATAGCATCTGCTGCGTATAAAGCATTCAGAGCACGTTCGGCAGAAGCTACAGTTTTACTGATTGCCGCCATTATCGTTATGTTGGCTCAAGTGCCTTTGGGGCTTAAAATCAGCAGTCACTTACCGGACATTTCACAATGGATTTTGGATGTTCCCAATAATGCTGCTAAACGCGGAATCTTGTTGGGAATAGGTCTCGGCAGTGTTGCCACTTCCTTAAAAATTCTGTTGGGGATTGAACGCTCCTATTTGGGCGGGGATTAAAAGGGGGTCGGCAATGAAATTTTTGGATCAACTTCAAGCTCTGGATCGACGCTACATCTATATTGTTGTCGCTCTGGCAATTATCATCCCTTTACTGGTTCCCTACAATTCTGATGTAATAACGACACCACCCACGGAAAATCTTTATCAATTGATAGATTCCTATTCCGGACGCAGTGATCGCGCCATTTTAATCAGTTTCTATCATGACGCATCCACTATGCCTGAATTGTATCCCATGGAATTAGCTATTTTGCGGCATTGCTTTGAACGCAAAATCAAGGTTTTTACCTTAACCTTCATACCTGCCGGCGCTCCCATTATTGATTTCGCTCTTAACACAGTCAAAGAAGAGTATCCTAATATTCAATCCGGAGTGGATTACTGCAATTTCGGTTACAAAATTATGCCGATGATTGTAGCGCTGGGAATGGGAGACAACATTGCCACCACCATTGATACTGATGCGGAAGGGCGCAAATTAGCCAATCTACCGATTATGAAGAATATCGTGAACTATAACGAAATGAATTTAATCATTGAAACGAGCGGTTCGGTTGCCGGCGGAACTTGGATTACTTATGCCCGTTCCAAATTCGGTGCTAATGTAGCTGTCGGCGTAACCGCAGTTATGGCAGCGGACGAATATCCTTATTTGCAATCCGGACAGTTAATAGGTATGCTGACAGGTTTGAAAGGCGCTGCTGAATATGAAAAGCTGGTTGATGTCTTTGCCGCATACAGAGATGACAATTTCCCGCAGGGACGCCCCTTCAGCAAAGAAATTCTGCGTGACCCTTCCATCAAAAAATTGATTAACATCACCACCCAAACTCAAGCCGTATTTTCTCCGGAAGAATATAAATCTTTCGTTGCCAAATATCCTCAGCAGGCTCCTTATCTGGAGAAACTGAAGCAGCAAAAGGACGGCAATATCGTTTTCGATGTCACAAAAATCACTCCCGCCGACCAAAAGTTGCTGGGACCGCAGCTTTATACGGCATTGAACAAACAAACCCACAACATTCTTTACAAATTCAAGACCGCACGCATTGGAATGAATGCGCAATCCATAGCGCACATTATGATTTTGGTCTTTATCGTTATCGGTAACATCGGGTATTTCACATCCCGCACGAAAAATAAAAAGGCATAAGGGAGAAGAGCATGTCATTTGAAACTTTCAGCAACCTTGTCGCAGCCTTCTTTACTCTCTGTATCTTCTCTTTTCTTTATAAAGACAATCCGTTTTATCAGATGGCAGAGCAGTTATTGGTCGGCATCTCGGTCGGTTATGGCGTTGTTTATTCTTACGAGCGAATCTTCATTCCGTATTTATATCAACCCATTTTCCTGAAGCATCAATATATATTGATAATTCCGGCATTAATCGGTGCTCTTTATCTATTTCGATTCAGCAGAAATCTCAGTTGGCTTTCCCGTTACCCCATAGCTTTTTCCATGATAAGTGTAGGAGCTGGAGTACCTCTTGCCATGCATGCCAGCATTTTGGTTCAAATGCGGCAAGCCATGGTGCCTTTGGAATCAATAAATCTTGTGTTGATTTTTATCGGCACCATTGCAGTGTTGCTGTATTTCTATTTTTCCAAAGCGCATACTGGTGCCTACGGGAAATTCACTACCATCGGAAAATGGTATATGATGATAGGTTTCGGTGCTTCCTTCGGTTTAACCGTTATGGCTCGTATTTCTTTACTTATCGGAAGAATTCAGTTCTTGTTAAGTGATGTCATGCACTTGATAAAATAGACGAAACACATCACCGGAGCCGTTTTAAGCTTTGAATTGAGAAAGAAAGTTAGTCAGTCGTGATCTTTTTTGAGGAAAATATGAAGCAATTTTGTTTATGCTGCCTTATTTTTGCGGCAGCTATGTTCTTTCCGCTCAGTTATTTATCGGCAGCAGAACCGACCGGAAAAATTCAATCTTTGGAAGTAACCGATGCTCCGTATGATGACGGAGCAGGTGTTATGCTAAGTTGGAAGCCTCTTCCAAAGCATATGCGCATTATTGAATACAGAATTTACAGAGGTGTCAGTCCCGATACCCTGTTTTTACTCAGTCAAGTGGAAGTTGATGCCACAGCCGGTGTAGTTGCTGATAGGATGTATTTCTACGATAAAGATTTCCAAATGCTGCTCACCATCGATTCTCCCGCCAAACTGAAAAAGGAAAAACAGCAACATGCGAAAAGTCCTCTCTACAACAAAGTCCCGCGTGACCCTCAAATTCTCAACCAACTCTTTCCCCATTTCACTTTGTTAGGAATTGTAGACCAAAGCAATCTATATAAGCATGCGCAAAAAATCACCGCTAAAGACGGAACAGTTGCCGCGGGTTTAACCCCTATCCAATTTGAGCAAATAGCCGCCAATCCGATTTCCGGGCAAAGATATTATTATACTGTGCTGGCTGTTAATGAAAAAGGAACTTTTTTACCGTATGCCGACATTAAAAGTGCCATTCCTTACGATAATCCGCCGGATACTACAGCTGTTGTTTCTTCCGTTTACCTTACGGACACTGCAACTTTCCAATTTGAATGGACTTCTTCCACTTCCAGTTACGATATTGCACAGTATCAGATCTGGTTATTGCCGAAAAACATGCTTCCGGCCTTCAATCAATGGCAGAATGTCTATCAGGAGCAAAACGGAATTCAAGCGCCTTGGACAAAAAATGCGATACTCATAGCCGAGAAAACCTTTGATTACAATAATTATTTAATCGTGCATACCAAAAACGGCAGAGTGATCAATCCGGACGGCTCTGCGGGAAATGTTTTGCCTTTGGAACGGCTGAACGATTACGAATGTGTTTTAGCCTCTCAAGACTACAGCGGCATGACTTCCTACTCTTTAGGCAATCCTCTGCGCTTCTTAAAAGAAAAGGATTTGCCGAAAAAACCGGTTTTCAGCGTAACAGATAAACCGGACGACAAAGGCGATACCAATGCCATCTCTTTCGGAAAACCCATCTCATACATCACTCAAGCCGCTTTTACCAATGCCAAACATAACAAAATCCGCATTAATTACGAAATCTCCGAAAACCTGAATTATAAAGTAGACGGCTTGCGCTTCCGCTTTTACGATGAAAAAACCAATAAATTAATGGCACAAATCAATGAACCCTATCCCGACAAAATCATTACTCTCAAATTACCCGCGGGTGTTCCCAACCTGAATAATCTGCTGGTTAAAATTGCTTTCCGTTATCGCGGAACGAAGCAATTTACCGATTATTATGTTGAGCAGCGTCTGCAATACGATGATACGACCAAACGCTTCATGAGCAAAGATATCTATTATCACGGAGACGATTTATCGTTCTATTTTTACCAAATTTTCCGCAAGAATCTGTTGGAAGACGCCTATTATCCGTCCAAAAAAATCTCCTGCATCGCCCGTAACTATGATGACATAGTCAATTTTGAAACTACTTTGCAAAAACTGATTACGGGAGTGGATGTCAAATCCGGATGCCTGTTGCTTAGTCCGACTCTTAATTTCGCTATTGATGAAAAAACCGGAATGCCGCTCTCCGTCAATATCTTTCGTGACCAACAAATGAAAGAAGTGAACGACCTGAAAGCCGAAATCGCTTCTTTGAATAAACAGTTAAAATCCAATCCCGCCAAAGCCGATTCTTTGCAAGGGCTCATTACCGAAAAGCAGACTTACCTTAACGCTCTGCTTGCCAACCCTATCTATAAAAAATCCCTGTCTATCTCCGATCCGCAAAAATGGCTGGCTTTCATTCACAACGAATATCTGAAACTGTCCCGTTCTTATTCTTATTTGATTATGAAGACCGACAACGACGGCGCCTATGTTTTTTCCGAAGAAAGCAAATCCTTTTTGCCGATTTCCAATTGGTTCAACCGTCAATTTTTATTGGCTTTAATAGCCAGCGTAGTCTTTACGGGAATTGTTCTTTACACAAGTCACAGAGCACGACGCGGCAAAGATTTATATTTGCGTCCGATTGCAGGTTTGCAGGAAATAGACAATGCAGTCGGCCGCGCAACTGAAATGGGACGACCCATTCTTTATGTCCCGGGTTGGAGCACAATCGGTGAAATCACTACCATCGCTTCAATGATGATTCTCAATCGCGTTGCCCGTAAAGCTGCGGAATACGATACTCGCATTCTTGTTCCCAACAGCGATTACTATGTTATGCCTTTGGCGCAGGAAATGGTGCATGACGCTTTTTATGAGGCGGGCAGACCGGACAGTTACAATCAGATGGATGTATTTTATGTTTCCAGTGATCAGTTCCCTTATGCGGCAGGCGTCAACGGCACTATGATCAGAGAAAAAGCCGCTACAAACTTCTTTATGGGCTTCTTTAATGCGGAAGCGCTGCTGATGACGGAAACGGGAAACGCCATAGGTTCCATTCAAATAGCGGGAACGGATGCCATCACGCAAGTTCCGTTCTTTATTACCACTTGCGACTATACCTTAATCGGAGAAGAATTTTACGCCGCTTCCGCCTACCTCTCCAAAGACCCGGAACTGGTCTCAATGCTGAAAGCACAGGATTATTTCAAATTCCTGATCGTCTTCTTTATCCTTTTGGGAGCCATTCTTTCCACTTTACATTTCAATTGGTTGACTAATGCTTTCCCTATTGAATGATTAAAAAGGAAGTTAATTAAATTTAATGTAAAGCCGGCAAGATAGTTTTCCTCAACAATAAGAGGCTTAAACGAAGAAATAAGCGGTAAAAACCTCAGTCTCTTCAGCCCAAAACTTGACTGAAGGATTAATATTTTCAAACTGTTTCATAAATCGCAACGATCATTTTTAATACTTGCACTTTTCCCTTATCTTCCTTTATTAGTTGCCGTGGAACAACTATATGAGCAAGATTAGTCCGAAATGCTTTTTTTCTTACTTGGTAAATTATATCGTAGCTTTCAAAAAATATGGCAGTTCTTGCTTTTATTTGCAGGTTTGGAAATCTACCCTACGATTAAAGCTTTTCGGATTCCTTTTTGCCTTTTTAAATTTTCAAGTGAAATAGCATAAGCAGAACAGTCTTGCGGTTATCATTCACGCCGGAATAGACTTTAAGAAACTCATCAATGAGTTCGCTCTCACAGCGTAAGATGTTGTTCTCTAATAGATTATAGGCTTCCTTTAGGTTGTACATCTGTCCTCAAGTTTACGACCCTCTTCAATAGTTAGCTTCCCGACAGGACAAAGATATGGCTTGAGCTTCAGATCCTAGTGTCTGAGCAACTTGTCTTTGACGCTCTGCAACAGACAACAGACACGGTTCCATGAAATCTCCAGTATTATTAATCTGGAGCAATAAAACTAACTCCCTGTCCACTGACAAACCAGGCTGTATAAAGATGCCACAGAATTTTATTGACATATATTGTTTGTTCAGATATCAGAATATTTTGAAATAATTACCCTACTGAGGCATACATGAAAGAAATCATTGAAGACATTCGCAAAAAGTTTAAGGACAGTTCATACAAAAATGAACAGCATAGACAGTCATACTGATAACTACATAGACCGTATGTTTAACGCAATCAATTTAGAAAAAGATAATGTTGACGATTTGTGTTTATTATTTGACAGCTTGCTAAACAAGAGAGTTAGCATTGCTGCTGTTACTAAATTGAGCAAAAAAATGAAAAAGGAGTTTTTTGTTATTAAATGTATTCAGCAAGTTAGACCACAAGTTGAATCACTATATCCTAATGATGTTCCTAAGCAAATCCATGAAGCATATAACATGATTGTTCAACAGTATGGGAAAGTAGCAGTTCAACCAGTTCAAGTAACAGGTCTATGGAATACAAAAATCAGCCTTGGAGGAACTAAAAAAAGTGCCGATTCTACTGATCAAAGTTATGGTTTCAGCCCTGGTATTATAACAAAAAGCCTAAAAAACTATACGGAGAAAACGATTAAAGAAGTATCTATACATGGCAATAAGGCAATATCTGTTAGTAAAGTATCGTTCTTAAAAAAAGCAGTTTATGATTTTATTATATCAAATAATCCTTCATTTTCACCTAAGCAGAAGGGGTTGAGAATTCAAACAGAACCCTTAAGTTTCAGGGAAGGGGTTCAACTCAAAGACGGCAGATATATTGAAGGTTGGCTTTCATTTGATTATGCAGTAAAACAATGTAAGAAAGCTCTTAAACAAGCCGGATATTCGGAAAATGATATAATTATAGGTTATAATTAAGCAGGAATTATGACTTCTCAATCACATAAACAAATTGCATCTTTCATCTGGAGCATCTGCAATCTGCTCCGCGGCCCCTACAAGCGCAACGAATACCGCAAGGTTATTTTGCCTTTCACGGTGCTCAGGCGCTTTGACTGCATCCTGGCACCCACCAAAGACAAGGTATTGGCAGAGCTTCCTAATCTCTACGGTAAATCGGATAACATAATCTCCGAAAGCTTGATCAGGATCACTGGTGTTCACTTTTTTAACAAATCCAAGCTGGACATGAAGAAGTTGCTGGACGATACAGAGAATATTGCCATAAACTTACAGTCCTATATCAACGACTTCTCGCCTAATGTGCAGAAGATCATAGAGTACTTTGCCTTCTCGGAGCAGATTGCTCGTCTACAGGATGCCAACTTACTTTATATGGTGCTGCAACGCTTCGTAACGGATGAGCTTGATCTCAGCCCCCAAACTGTAGATAACATACAGATGGGGCTTGTCTTTGAGGAATTGATCCGCATTGGTGCAGAACAATCCAATGAGGAAGCTGGAGAACATTTCACACCTCGGGAAGTGATCAAACTGATGGTGAATCTGCTGCTCAGTCCTGAAGCCGACCTTGCCAAAAGCCATGTCGTAAAAACTATCTTTGACCCTGCTTGCGGAACCGGAGGGATGCTAACAGCTGCAGAAACTTATATCAAAGAACTGAACCGCGATGCCAAACCTCACCTATATGGTCAGGATTGGAATAAAGAGTCTTATGCTGTATGTTGTTCGGACATGCTGATCAAAGGTGAAGATGCTAAAATACACTACGGCTGCTCCTTCGAGCAGGATGGCTTTTCTACAGACAAGTTTGATTATATGCTTGCCAATCCACCTTTTGGTGTAGAATGGAAAAAACAGCAGAAAACCATCACCGATGAGCACGAAAAGCTTGGCTTCAACGGCCGTTTCGGGGCTGGCTTACCTCGCATCAATGATGGCTCTCTGCTCTTCCTGATGCACATGATCTCCAAAATGCGCTCTGTAGAGGAAGGTGGAAGCAGAATAGCAATAGTCTTCAACGGCTCTCCTCTCTTTACCGGAGATGCGGGTAGCGGTGAAAGCAACATCCGTAAATGGATCATCGAAAACGACTGGCTGGAAGCCATTATTGCCTTGCCCGATCAGCTTTTTTACAATACCGGAATCAGCACATACATCTGGATAATCACCAATAAAAAAGAAACCCATCGCCGTGGCAAGATCCAACTTATCGATGCTCGCCAGTTTTATCATAAGATGCGCAAAAGCTTAGGCAACAAACGCAATATTATCGGTGATGGAGATGATGGCAGATTTGACCACATTAGCTTGATTACCAAGATTCACAGTGATTTCATCCACAATCAGGAACTAGAATTCACCTGCAATGGTGATACTCAAAGAGCTGTCGTCAGTAAGATCTTTGATAATGAGGACTTTGGTTACCAGAAGATTACTGTAGAGCGTCCACTGCGCCTGAACTTCCAGGCGTCTTCCGAACGCATAGCTTTATTGGATAGTATAACTGCCTTTGCCAAGCTTGCTGAAAGTAAGAAGAAAGACCCCAAGGAACACATGCTGGAAATAGAAACGGGTAAAGCTTTACAACAGAAGATTAAGGCTACACTGAGTAGCATGGATGGGAGCATAATCTACAGGAATAGGGAGCAATTTCAAAAAGCACTCAAGCAAGCACTATCCCAAGCTAATCTAAGCTTGGGCACTACGGAATTCAAAGCTATCCTGGAAGCCCTCTCCGAGCGCGATGAAAACGCGGATTTATGCACCGATTCCAAGGGCAGGCCGGAACCTGATACCGAACTGCGTGACACGGAGAATGTCCCCCTGAAAGAAGACATCGACACTTACTTTAAAAGAGAAGTGTTGCCCAATGTTCCAGATGCCTGGATCGATTACTCTAAGACCAAAATTGGCTATGAAATACCACTCAATCGGTATTTCTACGTATACCAACCACCCCGATCACTTGAAGAGATCGAAGCAGAAATGAAAGCACTTGAACGGGAAATATCAGAGCTCTTAGGAGGTTTTTAGTTTGATATGCTAATTGACATTATCACTGAAATCGGTAACCTGATAAAAGACAACCTAGGTAACATCATAACTTTGGGGGCATTGTACATCGCATACCGAGCACTAATGATTTCAACAAAGTCATTCAATGAGCACAATAGGCCATATATCACTGCTAATATTGAGAAAGGCGATTCACCCTATCACTTGTATTTGATTATCAGAAACGATGGTATTAGAGGGGCTCAGGACGTTCGAATAAAATTTGATCCACCCCTAGAATCTCAGGTGTTTAAGAATCAGCCTGAAATCAATAAGATCGTAGAGCGCAATTATGCCTTCATCTCTCCGCAGCAAATGATAAAAACAACATTCGATATTACTCTTCACAGGTTCGCAGAAGGTATCGAATGTGAAAACAAGATCAATATCGACATAACATACAAATATGCAAAGAGAACCTTTAAAGATACCTATCTTATCGATATAGATTATATCAGACACCTGGTCGGCCCCAGCGAAAGTGATGTAAAAAAAGGTCTAGAACAGCTCGATAAAACCCTGGATAAACTGGTCAGGAACACGACAAGGATAGCTGAGAGCGTTAAGAATGATGCAAAATAAATACAAGTATAAAGACAGTGGGATTGATTGGTTGGGTAAGGTGCCACTAACTTGGAAGATGATTAGATCAGATTCTGTGACAGACTATATTAGAAACCAAATAAATCCAGAAAACATTAAATCTGAATTTGTATTTCACTTTTCTATCCCTGCTGTTCAGGAAACTGGAACTGGACAATATGAACTTTCTGAAGATATTAGAAGTGCAAAGCAATTAATCAAAAAAAAGTCTGTCTTAATCTCAAAATTGAATCCTCGTAAAGCTACGATTTGTATTGCAGAACCAAAGGATACAGTCACCATCTGTTCATCTGAATTCATAGCAATGGAAGCTAATAAGTGTGATCTTAAGTATCTATATTATCTAGTAAGCAGCGAGATGAACAGACAACGGCTTGATGCTAGAGTGCAGTCAGTTACCCGAAGCCATCAGAGAGTTTATCCATCAGATATATACAGATTCTGGACAGCACTTCCTTCGATAAATGAACAGCTGTTAATCGCATCCTACCTTGATCGTGAAACTGCCCGGATAGATGCTTTGATCCAAAAGAAAGAGCGGATGATTGGACTGCTGAAAGAAAAGCGTATCGCCCTTATCACCCAGGCCGTCACCAAAGGGCTGAACCCCAATGTCCCTATGAAAGAATCCGGAATTGAGTGGCTGGGTGAGATACCAGAGCATTGGATTCATATAGTTTTAGGCCGCGTGTGTACGATACAGGGTGGATATGCATTTGATTCGAATAATTTCAGTGATGATGGATACCCAATCGTTCAAATGAGTAATCTGAAAAGAGGTGTGCTAGACTTCTCAGAAGCGAAAAAGTACCCTTATGAGCTATGCCCACAAGAGGTAGAACTTGCTGAAGGTGACATTCTTATAGGCTTGTCAGGCAGTATAGGCGAGTCAGGAAGCCTTGGTAATTATGCGATTGTTACTATAGATGACCTCCCATGTTATTTGAACCAACGCGTTGGTAGGCTTGACATCTCTTCAAAATTGGATAGGGGCTTTGTTTTATATATGATACAGTCTACACCATTCTTTGAACAAGTCCAGTTATCGGTCACTGGAACAGCTCAATTCAACATCAGCCCAACTCAGTTAGGTGATATTTGGATAGCGTTGCCTCCATTATCTGAGCAAAAGAATATTTCGCTATATCTGGATAATGAAACATCTAAAATAGACGCACTCACAAGAAGAATTGAGAATTCCATCATCATTCTCCGTGAATACCGGGCTTCTCTCATTTACCATGCCGTCACCGGTAAAATAGATTTGCGAGATTATGATGCACAACTACAATGAACAAACCTTTGAAGCCTATATCGAGTCCGTTATGCAAGACGAATGGACGAGCGTAGCCAATACTGCCTTTGACGCCGCCAATGCCCTCTTCCCGGAGCAAGTAATCGCCTTTATCAGCCGGAGCCAACCCGTTCTCTGGACAGAACTGGAAAAGCTGAATGGTGATCTTCTGCATCAGCAGCTCATCAAAAACTTGGTCATGGAACGACTCAGCAAAGGCACGCTACACATCCTGCGGCATGGCTTCAAGTTTCAGGGTAAAACCCTGCGCCTGGCATACTTTCGTCCAGCGCACTCACTAAGCAAAGAAGCCGATGTATTGTACAAAAGCAATACTTTTCAGGTGTGCCGCCAGGTCTATTACCATCCAGACAAGAATCAATCCATAGATATGGTCTTGGCGATCAATGGCATCCCGGTAGTCACCCTCGAGCTGAAGAATCCCGGCACCGGACAAAATGTAAAGCATGCCATAAAGCAATACCAGGATGACAGAGACCCTTCTGCACCCCTTCTTAGTTTCAAAACTGGGGCTTTGGTGCACTTTGCTGTGGATACCGATGAAGTGTATATGACTACTCGCCTGGATAAGCGCAAGACTTTCTTTTTGCCATTCAACCGGGGCAGCAACCCTCAAAGTATTGACTGTGGCAAAGGGAATCCAATCCATCCTTCCGGGCACAGGACAGCCTATCTGTGGGAAGAGGTGCTGCAGCCGGATAGCCTGTTGGAGATCGTGGGAAGCTTCATCTTTATCGAGAATGTTGGTAAAAAGGATGAGCGTGTCATCTTTCCACGTTACCATCAATTGGATGTTGTGCGTAAGCTATTATCTCAAGTAAAAAGCGATCATGCGGGTAAGAACTACCTGATTCAGCATAGTGCAGGCAGTGGCAAGACAAATAGCATCAGTTGGTTAGCGCATCGTTTGGCAAATCTGCACACCAATGAGGATCAGCTTGTCTTTGATTGTGTGATAGTGATTACAGATAGAGTAGTTTTAGATAGACAGTTACAGGATGCTATCTATCAGATTGAGCATGCCACTGGCGTGGTACAGCCGATCAGGGAAGGCAGTAAGCAGCTTGCCAACGCTCTGGTGGACGGCACCAAAATTGTAATCACTACCCTGCAGAAGTTTCCCTTTATCTTGCGTGGACTCTTGCGCATTGCCGGAGCCAAGGACACGGACATGCCGGATGAAGCGGCTTTGCTCAAATCCAAAGCCTGGCAAAAGAAGATTGCTGGCAGAAAATATGCCATCATCGTGGATGAGGCTCACAGCAGCCAAACAGGTGAAGCAGCCCGAGGTATGAAACAGATTTTGGGCAACAAAGCAGTCAAAGCCGATGGTGTTGAGGATTGGCAGGATGAACTGAACCTGGTGATGGAGTCCAGAGGACAACAACCCAATCTCAGCTTCTTTGCCTTCACAGCCACGCCCAAGGGCAAGACCATAGAGCTTTTTGGCACAGGGGGCAGGGCCTTTCACATTTACACTATGCGCCAGGCTATCGAAGAAGGCTTCATCCTGGATGTTCTGCAACGCTACACTACTTACAGCACTTATTTCAAGATAATAAAAAAGACTGCGGATGATCCTTGTATGCCCGCCAAAAAGGCAGCCCAAAAGCTCTGCAAGTTCATGCGTCTACATCCCCGTAATGTGAGCCAAAAAACGGAGATCATTGTTGAGCATTACAGAAACTGCATCATGCCGCTGATCGGGGGCAGAGCTAAGGCGATGGTGGTGACGGACAGCCGTTTACAGGCGGTGCGCTATATGCTAGCCTTTCAAAAGTACTTGAGTGAGCATCACTATACTGATGTGCATCCGCTGGTGGCATTCAGCGGCACAGTGATAGATCCTGAAACTGAGTTGGAATACACTGAGCCTGGGATGAACATCGATTACAAGAATGGAAAGCACATCTCTGAGGCCCAGCTTAAGGATCGCTTTGGCAGTGAGGACTATCAGATCCTGCTTGTTGCCAATAAGTACCAGACCGGTTATGATCAACCCTTGCTCTGCGCCATGTATGTAGATAAACGCCTTGATGGCGTGCAGGCAGTACAGACACTATCTCGTTTGAATAGGATATATCCTGGCAAGGAAACTCCCTTTGTGCTGGACTTCGTGAACAAAGCTGAGGATATTTTGGCAGCCTTTAAGCCCTATTATACTGTTACAGAACTGGAATCCGAATCCGATCCTACCCATCTGGAAGAGCTCAAACATGAACTAGACCAAATGCAGATTTACGATTGGAAGGAAGTAGAGGAATTTGCCAAAGTTTTTTACAAACCCCAGGAGCAGCAGAAACGCGGAGATCATGCAGCTCTGCAAAAACATCTCCAGAATGCCGTGGAGCGATATAAACAGCTTGAACATGATGAGGACAGGGATAAGTTCCGTGACAAGCTGAAAGCTTATGTGCGGCTCTATGCATTTGTGACACAGCTTATCAGCTATACCGATCAAGAGCAGGAGATGCTCTATAGCTTTGGCAGATTTCTGCTCCCGCACATCCATCCCAGCGACAGTCGGGATGTTTATCCGGAGAAAGACGTGGAATTGCAATACTATCGCTTGCAGAAGGTGATGGAAGGCTCCATCAATTTGTCTGATGGTGAAGAGGTTAAAGTTAAGTCCCCCACTGATACAGGCACTCGTAAAGCCAAGGAAGAGGATAAACCCTTATCCGAGATAATCGAAACCTTGAACGAGCGCTTTGGCACGGACTTCAGCGAGGCGGACAGACTTTTCTTTGAGCAGATCAAGGAAACCGCCTTGCAGGACGAAAGCGTGCTTAAGACCGCAGCTGCCAATCCTCTGGATAAGTTTGAACTGGGTATTGAGCAGATCATCAAAGACCTGATGATGAAACGGCTGAAGGAGAACGACAAGATTGTAACTCGGTATATGGATGACGAGAAGTTTCAAAAGGTGATATCTCACATTCTTGCAAAGGATATATACACTGAATTGAGCGATATTTGAATCCATGAGAGATTTGATATCGACAAATCAGTTGCATTATAAGAAATAGCAATAGTCGATATAACAGTCTTAGGAGTATATTCATGACCTATGATTCTAATGGAAATTTAGCGCCAGTCGGCAAGATTGAGATTAAAGCTGAGGAGTTTAAAGGCAATTTTGTAGATGCATTTCCCGAATCGGTTACACGATACTCAATCTATGAGGGCTTCCAAGCATATCAAGAAACTCTGTTAAATACCGTTATGTCTGATACTGAGCAGTGGATAGATGGCTCATGGGTCAGCAACAAACAAAATCCTGGTGATATTGATTTGGTTAACCTAGTAGAATTGCAGAGTTTTACCCCTACAGAGTTTGTTAGGAACAAGCTACTCACAAAGTATGGCTCTGTGAGTGAGTATCATGTTGACGCATACGTGATTATTGTGTGCCCTGAAGATGACTCAAGGTATGAGGTGTTAACAAAGAAAACCATGGAGTATTGGGACAAATTGTGGAGTCATGATCGTAACAATAATGAAAAAGGTTATATTGTCTTAAAAACACAGTTTCAAGGGGTGAAGAATGTATAGGAATTTGTCCTCACTACTGAACGAGCTTTCCGAATTAGGAGTTCTTATTTCTGATACTCAAGATTTACTCAAGCAAGTTCCTAATGATACAATAGTTGAGTTTCAACTGGAGCAGCTTAAACATCGCCAATCTGAACTAAACAATGAACTTAGGGCGCTATCGATAAACGAGAAAAGACAAGTTTTCGAATATCATTTTCTAAGTCCATTTGAGTCTGGAGTGTCTATTAATGACATTGCAAAATGCTTTAATGCTCTTTCCAGTGTCTTCGATGCTTTGTCTAAAAAAGAACTAACATATTATACTCCTCCAGATTTGGAGTTACGAGCCGTAGTCAATCAATCATTTGGGCTTGTGTTCACATCCAAACAGGTAGATCAAATTGATATGGGTGAATTGGTCAGTGATATGAATAAGACAGAACAGGTTATAAATGAGTTCATGATCCTAACGGAAGCCCTCAATGAAAAGGATGATCTAACCTCAGTGTTTCATAACCAACACCGGCAAAGAGAGACAATTTCGGCAATTAATAAGTTCTATGAATCGATATATTCGAATGGAAATGATATTGTTATTGAATGGATTTCTCCTTTCCAATCTAAGGGACCTAAGTCTCTGAAGGTGACTAGTGAGAGGGCAAGATATATTAGTAATTTTATCAAAACTAGAAAGACTATACCTGATGAGACTGTTACTTTATTCGGGGAACTAGGTGGTATATCGATATATAAGAAAAGGATAGAGTTTTTACAAACAGGTTCCACGAAACCCATTGTGGTAAAATGGTCTGAAGACTTGTTAACGACCATAACAGAGTTAAAATTGAAGCATTACTATCATATAACCTGCATAGTCAGCAGCTTGTACGATGCTTCCACGGAATCGCTGAAAATGAACTATATGCTTAAACAAATATCTGAATAAAGCTAGGAGGAAAAATGGAACGAACCGTTTTAGTTATTTTTGTAATTACTGCCCTGGCATTGGTGATTATTCTGTCATGCTATGTTGTGACATTTGGAGGTAGCTTATCAAATGACCACGATGATTGGGGTAGCTTCGGTTCTTTAGTTGGTGGTTTATCGATGTTGCTATTTTCTTTAGCAAATATCGAAATATGGTTGTATCAATCTCGTAAGAACGATGAAGCTATGAAGCATCAAGTAAAACTCCAAGAAAGACTAACACTATTAACACGTCTCCAATCTAAACTGCTGTTTGTTGCAAAAATCTATACTTCATATGTTCAGTTCGAACAAGTATATTGGGAGTCATATCGAGAACTTAAGCGTTGGCAATTCGGAATTTATGAGCATATCTTCGATAATAATGACACCTTGATCAATAATGCATTCAGTACATTGGAAGCATTGGATCAAACTTGGAAGAAGTATATTCTTACTGCTGACTTAAAAAAAGAAAATATCGTGACAGATATTTCAAATCCCGGGTTTCAGAAAGAGCTAAGTCAGTGTGAAGAGCCTTTGTTAGCCCTTTTAAAATTCTATAGAGAGCAAGTCAAATAACTACAGTCCTTGTCCTACACTTCCAATGAAAGGGCGGAAACGGTGTATGCGCTCCGGAGACACCGACCGGGTTCATCTCTGAGTCGTATTCGATCTGATTGTCCTTGATCCATGGTGCGAGTGCTTTAATATAGTCCCGAGCATCATCCAGACTACTGGGCTTAGTGTCTGACTCCATAAAATATCCATTACTTTAATTTCATCATTTAATGGATAGACCTTGTTCTGACCTTATTCCCGAAATTTACACCATCGGAAGAGTGACACAATGGGAAGCGAGTGCCGTTTTTTTCTGATCAAATATTTCCCGCTTTACAGCAGGAGCTTGTCGGGAGGATTTGTTGCTCAGAAAGAGTTAACCAAGAGCAGCAAGTTCTTTCTCTTTGTTTGACTTAATGTTTAACAAAATATAGTTAAAATTCATTAACCTATTGAACATTAATTTTTTGCGCGAGGGTGAGCTTTTTTGTATGCTTCTTTGATGTCTTCCAAGGTTACATGAGTATATCTTTCCGTTGTAGACAGGTTTGTATGCCCCAACAATTGTTGAATGGCGCGCAAATCTGCTCCGTTTTGAAGCAAATGAGTGGCAAAAGAATGGCGAAGAGAATGAGGAGTGTAACCCTTTTGACGGGCGATAAGATTAAGGTATGGTTGCAGGGCATGTTCCATTTGGTGATTGTCAAAGGGTTTTCCGCTGCGGGTTAAAAACAGGTGCTGCTCCTCAGCTTCGGCTTTGAAGGCGGGGCGGATTGCCAAGTAATTCTGCACTGCTTTCAATGCAGGCCTCCCTACCGGCACGATTCTTGCTTTTCTGCCTTTGCCTCTGACAAACAATAAACCATTTTTCAAATCCAAATCCCGTAACAAAATGTTGCACACTTCGGTGATGCGTAACCCGGAAGAATATATCAATTCAAGAATTGCCAGGTTGCGCACTCCGAATTTATTATCCGTTTCAGGAATTTTCAAGAGTTGCTCCATTTCCTCCTTTGAGAAAAAATGCGGTAAAGGCTTTTCGTATTTTGGCGTTTCCAGTTTTTCGGCAGGATTTTTAGTCAACAGCTTGCGTTGTTGAAGGAAGCGAAAGAAAGCTTTTATGGAAGCGGTTTTACGGGCTAAAGAGCGATTTTTGTCCGGTTTGGCGTGAAGTTCGCGCAAAAAGTCTCGCAGCATAAGAGTCGTGATTTGGTCAGCTTTCACTTCACCGTCGGGGAAAAAAGGTTGCAGGAAAGTCTGCAGTTGCTCCAGATCAAGTATGTAACCGTTGATTGTATTAACGGACTTATTCTCCAAGCGTAATTGCTCCGCAAACCGATCAATCAAATCCTGCATAATTTCCTCTTCGGCAAAAGCTTATCTTTCAATGAAAACCTCCTTTGCAGATACTTTGCTTTCAATCGGCAAAATTCGCAACCGACAAAGCTACAATATAATCAGTTCGTTTTTATGTCAAAGATTTTCCTTGTCACAAAGTCCGCAGTGAAAAATCTTTCCTTCAGAATTGAAAACGGAGGCAGAATGAATCAGCACATAGCGGAAACCGCCAAAATCGGACAAAATGTCAAAATCGGTTATAACACCGTGATTGAAGATAATGTTAGCATCGGAGACGATTGTTCTTTGGGGCATAATGTGATAATTCATGCAGGAAGCGTAATCGGCAGGCAGGTCAGAATTGATGACAACAGCATAATCGGCAAGTTGCCTCTTTCCTCTCCGCGCAGTATTTTCAAACCTCAGCCGCAATTGGAACCCGCAATTATCGGTAATTTTTGTCAAATCGGCTCTAATGTAATCATATATGCGCAAGCCAAAATCGGCGAACGTAATTTGATAGCCGATCTTGCTACTGTCAGAGAAAATACGGTCATTGGCGATTTGAATATCATCGGTCGCAACGCTACGATTGAAAACTATGTGAAAATCGGCAACCGCAATAAATTTGAGACCAATTGCTATATCACTGCGTATTCGGAAATTGAAGATTACTGTTTTATCGCTCCTTGCGTT
>Ga0302250_1000516_pt1 | contig 37010 bp, 25 predicted proteins | sample AAG_RA_Asp_MG_FD_193536 | JGI IMG/M metagenome (GOLD analysis project Ga0302250, IMG submission 193536) | Enriched activated sludge microbial communities from anaerobic digester in WTTP, New Holstein, Wisconsin, United States - AAG_RA_Asp | ecosystem: Engineered > Bioreactor > Anaerobic >...
AGGAATATTAAATAACAACGGCACCCTCGCCCTTAAAGGCACAGAGAATCTAACTATTAATACCATGGATACCAATTCAGGGTTGGTGAGGTATTATGGGGCATCGGACGGCTGGGCGCATACACCGATTATAATTAAAGATTTCGGTAATTATGATTACTACAATCTAGAGATATCCGGATATGATGGTTATGATATCTTGTCTAATATTTTTATAAGGGGCAATCTGAATCTTAACCAGGGAGTTTTTGGTATACACGATTACAACGTTACTCCATATACAGTAACAATATTAAAAGACCTAAACATAACAGGTGGAACATACGACTCCTGGTATGATTCAAGAACAACCGTCTATGGCAATCTAAATCTCAAAGGTGGCAATTATTATGCAAGCGATTCTTCTTATACTCTAATAAGAGGTAACCTAAATGTGGATAGTGGCGTCTATCTATGCGCTGGCTTAGGTAAAACCACAGTATTAAATAATCTTAATATCAACGGTGGCACAGTAACAATGGAACCAAGCCCTGTAGGCAGGAACCCCATTCTTACTGTTTACAACGATATTAATCTTTCGTCCGGCGGACTTTCAATATTTGCAGGAACACTTAATCTAAAAGGCAATTATTCTAACACAGGTGGCGCGCTAAATATGTATTCTCAATATGGAACAACGCTCTTTAACTTCTGTGGCGCTAACCAGACATTAAAATCCGGCGGCAATGACGATAATCATGATTTTACTAATGTCACCAAATCAGGTAGTGGAACATTAACCTTCATAGACGACCCAGTTCAAATAACAGGAACGCTTACAATAAATCCAAACACAACAGTAGATATTAATGGTGAAGATACCCATATCGGAGTATTAAATAACAACGGCACCCTCGCTCTCAAAGGCACAGAGAACCTCACCATTAACACCATGGATACCAATTCAGGGTTGGTGAGGTATTATGGGGCAGGGGCAAGCAGCCCTGTTATGCTTATTAAAGATTTTGGCGCAAATGATTATTATGATTTAGAAATAAATTCTGCCAACGCTTATTATCTCAACAGTAATCTTGCCGTACTAAATAATCTTACTATTAAAAATGGTACTTTGCATACTGCAAATCAATATCACAACATGTACCATAATGTTGATATAGGCAATAACCTAAATATTTTTAAAGGAAACTGGTATACTTTTTATAGTTGCGACGGTAATTCGCGAACTACTGTAAAAGGCAATCTTAATATCGATGGTGGTGGATATAATGCTCTTGAGAACTCTACAACCGATATTTTAGGGGATGTTAATCTAAATGGCGGCGTTTTTGAATCTTGGGGTATTTACCCTACAGTTACAGTTCATAAGAATTTAAATATATATACTGGAACATATTCGCTAGGCAATGGAAATATAAAAATATTACAAAATTTGAATATGCATGGTGGCAGTTTTGATATATTAAAATGGACATATGCCGAGATACATGGCGATCTCAATTTCAATGGCGGCATAATGAGTTTAGGGGCAGATTATCCATCGTATCCTTGGACAGCGCTGATTTTATATGGAAACTATAATAATACAGGAGGCATTTTATCTATACCGACAACATCTAAGGATCTAATAAATTTTGACTTTCGTGGTACCAACCAAACGCTAAAATCCGGCGGCAATGACGATAATCATGATTTTGCAAATATAACCAAATCAGGCACGGGAACCCTAACCTTTATAGACAATCCAGTTGCAATAAATGGTACTCTCACAATAAACAAAGATACCACGGTAGATATTAATGGCAAGGATACCAGTATAGGAGTATTAAATAACAACGGCACCCTCGCTCTCAAAGGCACAGAGAACCTCACCATTAACACTATGGATACCAATTCAGGATTGGTGAGGTATTATGGGTCAGGAGCAAGCAGCCCTGTTATGCTTATTAAAAACTTTGGTCCAATTGACTATTACGACTTGGAAATAGACGCTCCTGGATGTTATTTTAAACCAGAAAAAGATACCCAAGCCGATCCAAACTATATGTATCCGTTTGTGGTTAATCATAACTTCACAATTAAAAATGGCGAGGTAAGTAATTTTGATGCCTTTACTAAAATGGTTGTAAAAAACGACTTAAATATAAACGGAGGCACTCTTAAGCTAACGGGCGCATATTCAAGTATTTATGTTGAGAATGGCAATCTAAACTTAAATAGCGGCCTTCTTACTATAGATGGACATCACATATCTTGCAACGTGCAGAAAGGAAACTTTAATATGTACGGCGGTAATTTAAATCACATGACTTGGTGGTTTAACGTTGCAGGCGATGCTAATATTTATGGTGGTAGTGCGATACTTGGAAGATTTGATAGTTATGGTCCACCTACTATGGATGTTAATGGAAATCTCAATTTGTACGGCGGATTGTTATCATTAAGATTAGCGTATATTTATCTTGCCGGCGATTATAATAATTTTGGTGGAGTACTGGATATTCAAGCTGGCGGGATTATTTTTGATTAGAAAATAAGCTTTGGTGGGAGATTATTTGTTTTGCTATAACATAATTTATAGGGGACGTTTAAACGTCCCCTATAAATTTTTAACTAAACCCCAAACGAGTGCTTGTAAACCACCCAGACTCTAAACTCCTCATCACCATACCCAAGAGATGAATGATCAACATGATCATTGTATTCCATAGTTACACTTACCCTTTGGTCATATTTCATATAATAGTTGGCATCCAAATGAAAGCTTAGATTGTAATTTGACCTATCGGTTACTTCATTATCATTATGATATTTTACAGCAAAAACAGGGGATATAGTAAGCATTGTACCATCTTTAAAATTTTTTGTTATAGGACAGGATATTGTTGTGGCAATTGCGTGATCATCTAAAGATGGCTGTTCATCTTCCTCGCCAGAATCTCGGTAAAGCCTATTGTAGCCTAATGAAGCGTTAAATATTTTTAATAAACTGCTTGAGATGTTAACATTAAACTCATGATCTAGATAAAATTTTGTCCAGTCGTTGTTTTTTCTCATCTGGCTGTAAGCGGTTCTGTACATATAGTTTATTATCATACTTTTCCATACAAATGGGGTAGTAGCGCTTAGAGTCAACTCATCCTTATAGGTAGGGTAAAAATAAATATCGTAATCCTCAAATGTCCTTTGGCGTGTGTAGTTTATGCGATAATCAAAATCCAAAACTTTTTTATACCATTCTATAGTGTAATCTCTTAAGATTCTTTCAGCAGGCAAGCTAGGCTCTACTCCCGGAATATTTCTAAGCCACCCATAAGATGTTCTTAACGCTAAAGAGCTTGTTCTATCATCTGATAGAATTTTCACGCCATTTTTAAAATACAAATTTTTACTAGTTTCTAAATCGGTGGCATGTCCTAAATTGTTTCTGTATCTATTTAGTTGGCTTTCAAATATTAAGTTATCAACAGGCTCAATAGAAAAGAAATTTGTCATAATTTCAGCATCTGTTAATATCCTATTCTGTAAAAAACGCGGGGTACCCAGGTATGATCTGAAATTTTTCCCGCTGTATTCATAACGGTTAAACAACCTTATTTTTTTAGTTTTTATATTTGATTCAAAATAATGAGCACTATCAACTTTTGTGGGAGAAAGTTTTCTATCTACTTGTGTGTTATCATCAGTCCAGCTCATGGCAGATTCATGGTCCAATGACCATGTGGGTATTGGATTAAAATGCTGGTCAAAACTTATTAAAGTGTTTCTCTTAGGGAGATACTCGGAATCTATCCTGGTTACTTTTGCCCCATGGTCCTGCACCGAAAAAGAAAAACCGCATTGATACCAGTTTGTAAAATGGATTTTTTGCTTTAAACCAAACAAATTGTACGGATATATATAATCTTCGGCATCTGTGTCGAAATATGGGATAACACCGGCAATAATTTTTGTCTCGCCATAGAAGTCGTTATAGTTTCCATACGAAAGATTAAGAGGATATTTTAAGTTTATGTCCAAACCTCTAAAGTTCATTCCATTTAAGACAAACCGCGAAAAATAGGTGGAGGTATCGCCGACCACTATACGTAAATAATCTTTATAAGTTATGACTGCTGTTGCATGCCTTAGGCGGTAATCTTCTCTTGTATCAGCATTTTCATATTCATGAGATGCAATTACTTCTAACGATGCATTTTTAGTAGATTTTTTGAATCTTATATTTTCTTGTAAATCGAACGTTTCTCTTTCATCAACCGTCGTGTAATTATGGTATTGATCGTTATATACCAAAGCTATGCTATGATCAAACCTCTCATCATATTGTTGGGCAATATCTGTTTTAGAAAGTTGAGTATGGCTGTATTGACTGATGCTGTCACCTAAATTTGCCTCTCGCATTGACAAAATACCACGTTTTTCTTCGGGGCTTAAAGTTGTTTTGTTTTCAATTAAAATAAGCTCGTTTAGTTTTGCAATATTTTCTAGAGCGCTTTTATTGGAAGGGTCTCGTTCTAAGACTTGTTTCCATAGGTTTAATGCTTCAGCAAAATTTTTTTGGCTTGAAAGAAGATTTGCCTTAGCCTGAACAAATTCTATGCCGCCCATTTCACTTATTGCAGAAGCACCGGCAACAGAAAAGGGCAATGTACTAAACAGTGTTATTAAAAATATCTTTAATATTAATTGATGTTTTTTCATCTCTTGCCTTAAGGAATATATATTTCAATAATCAAAGTAGTGGAGTAGCTTCCTTTTACACTTGTTGCATCGGTTTCGCAAGCAATATATATTTTAAAAGGATTTTCAAGCGTATAATCGCCGGTTTGATTTGTATCCGATTTAAACTCGTTATCATATGGATTAACACCTATAAGCCTGCGCCAGGTATGCCTGTCTTCAGTCATGGTGCCTATGTCGGGCACTGTCAGCCATACTGCTCTATCTATATCTCTGGTTCCATCATCAAGCAATGGGCCTTTCCATGCATAATCATCATGTATGGAAGGAGGGCCTAAAAGAGTTGGATTCCATCCAGTTTCATCCCAATCAGGACCAAAATTCGCGCACCATATTCTTATAGGAATATTATATTTACCATCGCTTGATATTAGGCCTAATCCAACGCCTGTTATTTCGCGATAAAATCGTTCTTTTGTATTAACATCTTTTTTGCCTGCGCGGAGATAGTTTGTTTTTGCAAATGTCGCCATTTTATGTATCGCGTCAGGTGTACCGGCCCATTTTGTGAAATTGTCGGTGTATACTCTCATTGTCCACGATTCAAGATTGTCAACATCTTCGTTAGGCATTTCATGTGCCCAATATATTTTTACAGGCATTGCGAACATATAACGTCCATAAGGCAGGCGTCCCATATTCAAGAAGGTAGGGTCTACAAAATCCCTCGGGTCTATTACCCTCACGGCTGAGGTTGAGTTTGCTTGTCCGGTGCGCCTATCCTCAGCAAAAGCTATTGCCGTTAGAGTATAAACACCTTTTAGAGCAGTCCAGCTGGCAGTAAACGTTTGACTGCTTCCATAAGCTACAGTGGCAGCGTTTGTATAAACTTCAGTTTCCTGTGATGTTTCAGAATTTGTAAGAACAAAAGCGACATATATGCTGTGGCCAACTTGACCGTCGTCGTCGTTGTTAGTTACCAAAGCTTCAAAATTTATTCTGGTACCAGGCAAAATATAATGAATATTTGAATAAACATTTGAAACCGCTATTTTAGATGCATCCATAACATTTAAGGCAGAAGAAGCGGCTTTTTGTGTAGCGCGCCTATCTTCAGCATAGGGAATTGCAGTTACAGTATAATTACCGGCTACACCTGTCCAATTTACCGTATATGTGGAGGTTTCACCGGCTGAAATAGTTTTAGAGCTTGAATAAATTTCAGTTTCTTGCAAAGTTGCGGTATTTGTCAAAAGTACAAGTACATAAACGGCATGAGATGAAGGGGGCGTAATATCGCCGTTGTAAACCTGTACCGTAAATGTAGTTGTTGCTCCGGGAAGTATGCTAGTTGGTGTAAAACTAACAGTTGAAACCGCAACATCATGGTAATCTGTTGCGTAAGCATAGCTTGTAATAGCCAGCACCATGCACAAAAAAACAAATTTTAATATAATTTTTAATTTCATAATCGTTAGCTATTTTACTTCAAATTCAGTTTTTGCCTGCAAAGTTTCAGTAGCGCTTATTGCTATGGTTGCTATAGCTTTATATTTTCCGGGCTGTAAAAATTCTGTAAATACAGGTATTTTTTCAGAAAAACCGCCAAATATAGGAAAAGTTTCTCCAACTGGTATATTTTTTATAACATTTCCGTTTCCATCAAATATAGTAATAATACCTTTTGCTCTAATGTGAGCAGTGCCGGTGTTTTTTATAGTAATTACAAAGGCGTTAGTGTTTAGCGTGCTTATATCAAAATCTTTTGGGTTTAAATATGTAAATTCTGTTATCTCTGCTGAAATTTTACAGGTATCTTTAATTATAAGATAAACTGGAATCGCAAGGCGGTTTACAAGATTAATTTTTATATTATCGGGTTCTGTGTTTAAGGTTTCATTATTTTCTTTTTGGTCTAACAGGATAGAGGCAACATATTCCCCATTTTTTCCGGAGGGGATATCCAAAGTCAAAGGAACTTCTATGCTTTCTCCGGCTTTTATGAGGTAATTATTTTTTTCAAAAAAAATCCAGGCCTGGCATGATGGTAATTCTGTATTTCCTTCGGGCTTGATAGTACCTTTTGTATACAAATGTCTATAAAAAGACGGAGCGATTTCTATGGTTACGTCAGTTGTATTTTTATTTGTTAATTTTATTTTTGATACATATTTCTCACCAGCGTCGGCAGTAAGCTCAAGCCTTGTTTTATCTATTTCTACAGCCGAGTTGGCAACAGCTGTAACAACAAAAAATAAACAAACTGTTACTAAAATTTTTTTTAACATATTTGCTGTCCTTTTTTAAGGAGCCGGAACGATTTCAATATACAAATCAGTTTCGTATTCGCCTTGCACTGTTGAATTATCAGACTCCACTTTAAATTGCAAATCGAAAGGAGTAGGCCAGGTTGTGTTTCCTTTTGGGTCATCGTCATCGGTAAAAAGTATTTTATCAGGACCTGATACCCAGTTAGCATTTCTAGGATCAATGCCCATTATTATTCTTTCGTTATGTGTTTCTTCGCCGACAAAAGAAGATGGCATATAAGTTTTGTAATCAGGGTTGTTTATATCGGGTATTCTTAAAAAAGCGCTATCATAATTAGGGCAATTTACAAGAAGTCTGATAGAATAAAGGCCGTCCTTAGAAATTAAGCCGTCAGCGATTTTTTTACCGCTCGAGCCCGCAACGCCCTGATAGTTCTTGTTGTCGGTATAGATACGCATATACCACGGATAAGGTCCGTTATATATCCCATTTACCGTTATTTTTCCTATTTCTGTGCTGCCCGTTTGATTAATTTTTGCATTTATAGAACCTTCATAGCTGTAGGTTCCGAAAGATTCTACGGTCGCGGTAATCAAAACTTTACTTTTTGCACCAAAACAAAAAGAGGGTAAATAAATTATTAAAAATAATACAACAAGAGGGAAAACAAAAGATATACGTAGTTTTTTCATAGCATACTCCGGATTTTAATATTTTGAGTTTAGGTGTTTAAATTTCCAAAACGTGGGTTCATTTTATACAATTCTATGAAAAAAAGCAACAAAAAAGAGTGTTTTTTTCTTGACAAAAAATAATGGATATGTTATCGTCTAACGAAATATTAGTTGTCTTGACCCCGCCATTTTTAGAATCCAAGACAAGAAATAAAAAATAATAAAAAGGAGGAGCGTAAAATGATTAAGGTAATTATTGCTGACAACTCAGATTTGATGTCAAAAAAAGCAGCACAAATTTTCGCAGAGAGAATTAAGGCAAAACCTAATGTAATTTTAGGTCTTGCAACAGGTGGTACACCTGTAAAAATGTACAAAGAATTGATTAGAATGCACAAACAAGAAGGTTTGGATTTTTCAAAAGTAAAAACCTTCAATCTCGATGAATATTTAGGTCTTGCTCCAACTCACGATCAGAGTTACCGCTATTTTATGAACACTAACCTTTTTGATCATATTAACATAAAAAAAGAAAACACCAACGTTCTAAACGGCCTTGCAAAAAATGCCGATGAAGAATGCAAAAGATATGAAGAAATGATAAAGAAAGCCGGCGGGATAGATATCCAGCTTTTAGGAATAGGCGGCAATGGTCATATAGCTTTTAATGAACCAGGTTCTGCCAAGAATTCAAGAACACGAGTTGTCTCTCTTACAGAAAGAACAATACAAGATAACGCAAGATTCTTTAAAGATATAAGCGAAGTACCGACAAAAGCACTTTCTATGGGAAATGGAACAATTTTAGAAGCCAGAGAAATAGTGCTAATTGCAGATAAAACATCTAAAGCAGATGCAATATCAAAGTCAATTGAAGGACCGCAGACCGTTGATGTTCCAGCATCATTTTTGCAAAGTCATTCAAAGTGTACTTTTGTGGTTGATAAAGATGCCGCAAGCAAGCTGCTCAAGAAAAGCTACGAATACGTCAACGTATAGTTGGCAACTAACGCCAAGTTAGTTTATAGTTGTTAGTTTATAGTTCTGAAGACGGAAAACAGCCCTTCGACTACTCTTGAAGTTCCTCGCCGAAGGGTCCCGAGCAGCACGAGGGAATAGCAGAAGACGAAAAAAAACATCGGCCTTTTGCCTTCCGTATTTTGTCTTCAGAACAGATAACAAGGAGGAGATAACAGTGGTTAAGGACAGAGCCGCAATAAAATTTATAACCAGAGTGCTTGGGAAATCAGAGCTTATTAAAACAATAACTGAGCTGAAGAAAGAAGTGCGGAAAACACGCAGTCTCACAGAGGAAGAAATAAAGGTACTTGTTAACAATGGAAATAGCTCTATAAACTGGTCTAAGGTAAAAGTAAAAAGAGGATTCAATCCGGAAAGAATTAAAAACAGTATTTTAGACGGAGATATAGTTTTAGGCGTGTTTGACTCTCAGATTGAATTAGAAAAAGGTATCAACGTCAATAGTGGTATATATAATAGTTCTCTATTTAACGTTACGATAGGAGATAATGTTTTATTAAAAGATGTGAAAACATTAGCTAACTATATAATAAACGACAAAGTTATAATATCGAATTGTGGTGCTGTTGTATGCAGCGGAAAAACTTCATTTGGTAACGGAAGGGAAATACCCATAGCGATTGAGACAGGCGGAAGAGAAGTTTTTACATTTGCTGAAATAGACATAGATACAGCTACCGAAATAGCCTCAAGCCGTGAAGATAAAGAGTTAATCAAAAAATATAATTCATTGGTTGAAGATTATGTAAAAAAGGTAACATCCGAGTTTGGTATTATAGATGAAGCAGCAGTAATTAAAAATAGTTCAAAAATAGTAAATGCCTTTATAGGAAAGCATGCGCATATAGATAATGTTACTCTTATCGATAATACAACTGTTTTAAGCAACGAAGAAGAAAAAACAGAAATCAGCGAAGGCGCTTTTGTAAAAAAGTCAATTATTCAGTGGGGCTCGGAAGTTACATCGATGGCAATAGTCGTCAATTCCGTGATGGTTGAACATTCACACGCAGAAAGACACGCAAAAATTACAGATTCCATAATCGGACCAAATACCGGTATAGGTGAAGGAGAAGTTACAGCATCGCTGGTTGGGCCTTTTGTCGGTTTTCATCATCAGGCACTTTTGATAGCGGCTTTCTGGCCAGACGGAAAAGGCAATATTGGTTATGGAGCAAATGTCGGCAGCAACCACACATCAAAAGCTCCAGACCAGGAAATATGGCCCGGAGAAGGAACGTTTTTTGGTTTGGGAGTAAATATTAAATTTCCATCTGATTTAACAAGAGCACCATATTCTATTCTTGCAACCGGCGTGACAACTCTTCCACAAAAAATAGAATTTCCATTTTCATTAATAAACGGTGCAGCGGTTTCTTTTGAGGATATTTCACCTGCCTATAATGAAATCATACCTGCTTGGGTCTTAAGCGATAATATTTTTACAATCAGGCGCAATGAAGGCAAATACATGAAAAGAAACAAGGCCAAAAGAGCAAATATTGTGTTTGAAGTTTTCAGGCCTGAAATTGTGGACATAATGAAGGAATCGAGAAGCAAATTAAAAGATATTATCCATATAAAGAGATTTTACACCGATAAGGAAATAAAAGGTCTTGGCAAGAATTACCTTTTAGAAGCGAACAGAAAAAAAGCTATAGAAACATATTCTTTTTATATTCAGTATTATGCGCTTTCAGGGCTTAAAAAGAAGCTTGAAGAGTATGTAGATAACCGCAATCGAAAGAAAATCAAGAATATTCTATACGCAAGGACTTCCGATACAAGATGGGAACATGAAAGAAAAATATTACTGGAAGAATTTGAGAATAAAACCGTAAAAGAGCTTTTGCATAAACTGATTGAAGTCCAGGAAGTTATCGCAAAAGAGACGCAAGTATCAAAAGAAAAGGACGATTCCAGAGGTGCAAGAATAATAAAAGATTACACTGTTGTTCATGCGCCTGCTTCAGAGGATAGTTTTGTAAAACAAACTTACGCAGAAACAAAGAAAATAAAAGACGAAATCAACGCATTGCTTAAAATAGTTAAGGACTAGAGTAGTTTATAGATTATAGTTTATAGTTTGTTTTTTTACCAGCACCATGCAACCAAACGATAAGCCAGCAAATATGGTACTGGTAAACGCTTCTATAAACTCTAAACTAAACTAATTAAATATGCCGCATTCAAAATAGGATGCGGCATATTTTTTATCAAAACTTAGTACATGGCAGTCAAATGTTTGTTTCAGATTTGTTTTAATCCTATTTAACCTGACAGTTTTAACCAGGTTAGAATTTAATGTTTAGATAAAAGTTCAGAGCCAAAAGTTGATTAAAAAAAAGTTAGGTTATAGATATTGACTCATGTAAAATGGTATGGTAAACTTAACAATATTAAGTATTAAATTTTATTTAATTTTATTAAATATATAAGTCCTATGAAAAAATATTTGAATGTTATCCTCCCAATTTCTGCGTTAATTTTTATATGCAGTCTTTTATTTGCCAATAATTACTATAATTCCACAACCAAGCATTCTTTAGCAATACCCGAGATGGGAGACCCAGAGCTTACGACCCCCCAAGAGCGAAAAGCCGCAATTAGCAATAACTTAGTTGCAAAAATCGCTTTTTTTGCCAGCGGAATTTTGTCTCAGGAACCAAATATTTCCGAAGACGATTTCCAAGATAGAATTCAAACTGCTTTGGATACGGCACGTCAATCCTATAATGCACAAATAGATGAAGCTGTGAGAATAGGAAGATATACGCAGGCAGAGGGTGACACAAAAAAATCTGAATACGATGAAGTTGCAGGGACTTTTAATATTGAACGAACAATTCGCGTTGATGATGGCTTACGAAAAGTTTTTCAAGTATATATAAATGGGGTACCACAAAATATAAGAGTTTATGCGTCAAATAATTTGCCTACAGATAATTTAGCAGGAGTTTTAATAGAGGGTGATACGCTGATAGCCCAGATTTTACCTGCCGGTGTTGGCAATTTTCGCACAAGAATAGAAGATAGAGTTACAAGAGAAATACTTGAGACTTTACAGATAAGATATGGTTTATCAGAAGCAACTATCCGAGAAATTGCTACGCGTACAGTTGGCTATAACAGCACTTCCAAATCTGTAGAATCGAATTTAAATTTCATAAGATTATTAGCGGACTTAGAAGGAATAAGGCCAGGTGCTTTTTTAAGAAGAAGTTTATATCATGAGAGGATTCACAATCTATTAGATTTATTGGGAGTCAGGGATCTTTTAACAGGTTTAATATCCGCTAACCTTGTCGACAGAGGTCTTTTACGGTCTGCAAGGCAAGAATTTGAAGAAAAATTTGGCGTATTTGAAACAGAAAAAGATTTCTTAGAGGAGCTTTTTGTAAAATTTTATGCTGGTCAGTATCAACCCTCAAATCTTACAGTAGGGTTTATTTTGGAGGGCGTAGCAAAAGAAATATCTGTAGATTTTACCGGAGAGCAAAAAGAAGCCCTAGCCAATCTTATGCATGTAACAACGTCTGATTTATCAGGTAGATTGCCGAGCAATTTATTTGAACTTTTTAGCAAAAATTTTATGATGAATGTAAATATTAAACACAGAAACAGTGACATACAAAGATTTGTGGAGCTCAATCAAGTTGCGCGGGCATTAGGCGCAAAAACAGCCATAGATCGACATGAGGCAGAAGTAACGGTCAATACTGAAATAGAAAGAGCAAGAGAGCAATTAGCACAAGAGAGAGAAGCACTGTTTCCAAAGCCTACTTTGCAGAGCCAGATTCAAGAGCAAATGAAAGGTCTTTCTGCTACGACAGAGGCTATCTCGCAAAAAGCTCGTGATACAGGTTATCCTGTAGCAATAGTTATTGTCGAAGATGGCCTTGTTCCGATAGAACAAGATTCAATGTTTAGAAAAGTTTTGCAGAGAAGTTGTGATGTTATTCAAGCTAAAAACGGTAATAACGCAAGAGTAATCCGAAGCACAAATATCGCAGAAGCGAAACAGAAGATACAGGAGGAACTGGGTGATATCCCAGCATCCAACATTGTTATAGTAGGCAACAGGCAAACCGTGTTAGACTCAAACCCATTTTCCGACTTAAGAGATGCTGGAGCTTTCATAGAAGCACTGGACATTTCAGCACTTTCCGCTTATTCACCGTTAAATATAATGGATGTATTAAATCTTGCTATTACTTTGAGAGTCGATCCGAACAATTTGACTAGAATCGGCCAATTATATACACTGATTACACGAGAACCTTTTAATCCAAGTTTTATCATTAACAATACATTGGTTGTTATGCCTAGAGTTGAGCCAATGGATTACAGAAAACTGAAAGAGTTTTATGATATGGCGGAAGAATTTTTGCGTGCAGCATAATTTCCGCATATATTTTTCACAAAGTGTTATGCACATAATATGAAAAATCTAAAATATTTTAAAGCGTATTTTTTTGTTTTCTTATCTGTAGTGATTTTTATAATATTTGGATATAAATTTATATTTGCGGCAAATTTTTTAGATAACTTAAAGCAAAAAACCGCAAGCCAGAAAAACGAAGAAAGTGCATTGGCGCAACCTCAAAGTATTACCCAAACAGGGCCTGCCCTGTTATTGCCGCCTGCCTTGGGAACCGTAAAAGAAATTCACAATGGAAACAGCGATAAAGTTGTATTTTATATCCAAGATGCACACTGTAATTTTGAAGCCCAAAAAAACATATCGGATATAATAGAAAAACTTGTAAAAGAAAAAAAATTAAAACTTGTGGCGCTTGAAGGTTCCACGGGATATATCGATACGGCTATTTTTACCTCATTTCCCGACGAGAAAGTACGTAAGGAAGTTTCTACCTACTTTATGCGCAAAGGCCGCATTAACGGAGCCGAATTCTATGCCATTAATTCCAAGGAAAAAGAAAACGTTATCTTATGCGGTATAGAAAATAAAGATTATTATGCTGAAAATCTAAATGCTTATAGAAGCATAATCCCTAAGAAAGAATTGGTTAATAAAGCCGCCAGAGAGCTTCAGGGAATTTTAGAAGAGTTGAAAAAATATATTTATAGCGCCGAGTTGGTTGAATTTGACCGTACAGTTAAAGCACATAATCGGGATGAGATGGAGTTTGCTTTATTCTGTAAATTTTTGGATAGTAAATGTATTGCCTACAAAGTGGACATTGCCAAATTCAACAATTTTTCAAATCTTATTAAGACAATGAAGCTTGAGGAAAAAATAGATTTTAATAAAACAGAAAACGAAAGAAAAGAGATTATAACTGCGCTTGTTTCCAAGGATAACAAAGAAAAGAATTCGGAGATTTTCCAGAAAAGCTTGCTTTTTAAAATAGGTCATATAGAACCCGTAGAATTCTATGCATTTTTGCTGGATACGGCAAAAAAGAATAGGATTGATACGGCAAAATTTGAGAATTTAAATTTATATTATACCTATCTTGTGGAATACAAAAAAATTGACACTTTTTCTTTGTTTAACGAGATTTATGCCATAGAAGAGCTTGCAAAAGAAAGTTTATTCACAAGCGAGCCGCAGAGAAAACTTGATATTCTAGATAAAAATATAAAAATTTTTATCGGGATGCTTGATATATCCTTATCGAAAAAAGAAGTAGAGTATTTTTTCAAAAACAAAGATACTTTTGCAGCTTCCGAATTCGTGTCTTTTATAGAAACCCAATGCGCAAATTATGGTATCCAGTTTGCTATTAATGAAAACATATACATCATGGATGAAATGCTGCCGAGTTTTGAAATTTTTTATACAATGGCGGACAAAAGGGATGATGAGATGGTAAAAAACCTTTCTAACAAAATGCTGGAAAACAGCGTTAATAGAGCAGTTTTGTTAACCGGCGGTTATCATACTGATAATATAACGGCAATGCTTCGCAATGCAGGTATCTCGTATATAATTATAGCGCCTACTATAACAAATCCCGATGCGCCCAATCCATACCTTGAAATTATAAGCGGCAAAAAAAATACTCTCGAAGAAGCGCTTGTCGAGTAATATTTTTTGCTTTTACCCAAAATAAAGTTATCCACATCTATAGCTTAAGTAGCTTAAAGCGTAAAAGTCAAAATTTAAAATTTTGGGTTGGCGTTTTTTGTTTTGAGTTTTTAAGTTTCTTACAATCCGATTTCTATCTTCTGCAATCTGCCATCCGTCTTCAGTCTTCTGAACCTACCGGTAAACAAACTATATAAACTGAATTTAGTATTGCATTTAAGACGGCCTATATGTTATAATCGCTCCTAATTATTTTCTTTCCATACAATTAGTTTACAGCAATTTTTCAAAACTATAGAAAAGGAGAGCCGCTGATGGTTAATATCATTCCTCTTGTTCTCGCCGATTGGGTAGTTATAATAATATTTTTAGCAATTTTGTTGTACATAGGTCTTTATTTTTCAAAAAAAGCGACAGGCAGCTTAATGGAGTATTTTGTAGCGGGTAAGTGTCTTCCGTGGTGGCTTGCCGGAACATCGCTTGTAGCAACCTCTTTTGCCGCAGATACACCTCTTGTTATTTCAGGATGGATGAGAACTTACGGTTTGCAAAGAAACTGGTATTGGTGGAGCGGTGTAATAGCAATGATGATCTGTACGTTTTTCTACGCAAGGTTATGGCGTCGCGCAGATATTATTACAGATGTTGAATTTACAGAATTAAGATATCACGGAAGAGGTGCCGCAGTTCTTAGAATGTTTCATGCCTTTTTTAGAGCTACGTTTCAGAATTGTCTTGTAATGGGATGGGTTATTTTAGCCGCAACAACGATTATCGGAGTAATGTTTGATATTCCCACAATAGTTTTTATGAAAAACTTTACTGTAAAACTTTTTCCTGTAGGTGTTGATGTTACAAAAGCGGTCGCAGATCCAAGCATGATATTATTTTTTATGGATGAAAAAGTTACAGGAGTTGCTGTATCTATAGCAATTGCCTTAACTTATTCAGTATTTGCGGGATTGTGGGGAGTAATTGCTGCCGATTTCTTTCAGTTTATTATAGCGATGTTTGGTGCCATTATGTTGGGTGTTATTGTTACAATGGCAGCAGGTGGGCCGACAGCTATGATAGCAAAAGCACAAGAACTCATTGCTTCCGGAGCTATTTCGAACGGTTCTACAAAGGCAGTTGTTATGGCTGATCAAATTACTCGTTTTACCCCCGTATTTGACTTAAGTACCGGAAAAATGGCTCTTATAGCGTTTGTAATATTTATAAGTCTTCAGTGGATAGGCGGGGCGCAGGGCGGAGGTTTTTTATCCCAGAGACTATTTTCTTGTAAAAATGAAAAACATTCTTTGCTTGCAATGTTATGGTTTAATTTTGCGCATTTTGTTTTAAGACCATGGCCTTGGATTCTTGCTGGTGTTGCATCGTTAGTGCTTATACCAAAATTACCGCCTACAATGAATGAAGAATATGCCTATTCAATATTAGTTATGAATTATTTACCGGCAGGGTTAAAAGGTTTAATGATAGCGTCATTGTTAGCTGCTTTTATGTCCACAATGGATACCCATATTAATTTTGGAGCTTCGTATTTAGTAAACGATCTCTATAAAAGATTTATGAAGAAAAACGCTTCCGAAAAGCATTATATAGCCGTATCTCAGATAGCCACTATTTGCGTTACTATTCTAGCTGGTGTTTTTACATTTTATTATAAGACAATTGCCGGCGCATGGTTTTATTTTACAGAACTTATGTCAGGGGCAGGAATAGTTGTATTGCTTAGGTGGTATTGGTGGAGAATTAATGTGTGGAGCGAGATTTCATCTATGATAGCTTCTCTAATATTAGCCAATACATTAAGGTTTATTCCGGGCCTTGAAGGAGACGACTTATATCCTGTCAGACTTGCTATTATTATTTTTGTAAGCACAATTGTTTGGTTAATTGTGACATTTTTAACAAAACCCGAACCAGAGGAACACCTGGAAAAATTTTATAAGACAGTAAGGCCGGGTGGTTTCTGGGGACCTATTGCTAAAAAATGTGGCAATGTTCATCCGCTCCATGTCGGCAAATTAGAATTTATTAATACTATTTTAGGCATAGGTTGTGTTGTTGCAGGTTTAGTTGGTTTAGGAAAGATTTGTTTCGGATTTGTTTCCATAGGAATTATTTATGTAGCCATAGCCATCGTGTTCGGATTATTTATGTTTAGGAACATAAATAGAATGGATTGGGAAGGCATCTTACAGCATTGCGAAGATTTGAAAAAGCAATAAAATAGCGGTTATTTTTCTTTTTTAAATATTTTTTCTATAATATGTTTTGTTTTGCTCAAAGTAAGCCAACTTGAAGCCGTTTCCTTGGTAACAACCGTAATAAGATATTTCTGGAATATTAAAAACATAAAAAAAACAGGTATAGCTGTTATTGCAGCACCCGCCATAACTAAATTCCATTCAGCCCCATGAAGACTTTTATAAGATACTAATCCCACAGGCAAAGTATACATATTATTTGTGTTTGTAAAAATAAAAGGGAAGAGGAAAGAGTTCCAGTTGCTTATAAAAGTGTTTATTCCGACCATTACAAGAGCGGGCTTAGAAAGAGGCATAATAATTTTAAAAAATATATAAAATTCACTGGCTCCGTCTGCCCGTGCCGCTTCAATTAGCGAATTAGGAATTTTTGATATAAACTGCCGTGTTAGAAATATATTAAAGGGGAGAATTAAAAAAGGAAGAATAAGGGCAATATAAGTATTAAGCCACCCTAATTTCTTTATCAGTATAAACATAGGAATCATAAAAATCTGCTGTGGTATTATAATGAGAACTATCGTTAACAAAAAAAGTATACTTTTAAAGGCAAAATCTTTTTTTGCAAAAACATAACCTGCCATGGCCGATAGAATGATGTTTGCTATGGTTATGATCAAGACAATAATCAAGCTGTTTATAAAGTATCTGTAGAAATACTTGTCGCACAAAAGAATATCTTGATAATTAGCCAGAGTAAAAAATTTTTCCATCAGAGAAATGTTTGATATTTCCAAAGAGTTACTTTCTATGACATCAGGCTCAATAATAATTTTTTCAACAATTTTTTTTCGGTAGAATACATTAGAGGTATTTGAAAAAAATGCCTTAACCGGAATTTTTATCCTTTCCCAATTGCTATCTTTGTTAACTATATAATCATTCAAACAAACGAACTTTTTATTTCCATATGCATCGGAAATTCCTATCCTAAAAATATCAGTTTCTTTTTCTCTTTTTATTAATAAAGCTATGTGAGAAAATTTTCTCATGTCTTGTTGTATTTCTATCGCTAATCCGCATTGGTTCTTATCAGGTTTTTTCAAAAAAGACACCGAAAGAAAATCTCCTATGTATTGACTATTTTTAATAAAAACCTGTGCGCTTGTAGAAGGATCGGGGTAGGGAGTTATTTTTTTGTTTTGCATCAGAGTTGTTGCATTTAATGGATTTAGCAATTTTATTTCTTTTGGTGAATAGCCCTTATTTCCTAGAGGTTTAAATGAGGCGTAAAGCATGATAAAAATTGGAGCCAAAGCAAATGCTGTAACGCATGCCAAAATAATAAAATTAAAAAAGCTTTTTCCTCTATTTTTTTCCATAAGTTCTACCTATGTACTAGCCCAAAAACCACTCGCTTTATTGGGGTTCTGGACGTTGTGGAGTTCCACTCCGCTGCGGAACCCCAAAAGAAAAGAAGCCAAGCTTGCGAATCTTAAGCTTTATTTAAATCTGTTTTCCATTGCTTTAACCTGCAATAACGAAAAAGCTGCTATAAGCAAAAAAAGTAAATAGGCCACGCTTGAGGCCTCTCCCATATCAAAGTTATGGAATCCCTTATCATATAAGTAATAAACAATAGTTTTGGTATTTCCCAGCGGTCCGCCTTTTGTCATTGTAAATATTTCTGGAAAAATTTGAAATGACATAATGGTATTAATGAGAACCACAAGAATAATTATAGGTTTAAGCTGGGGGAGAGTTATTTTTATAAATTGTTGCCATGAACTGGCTCCTTCTAAAGAAGAAGCTTCATACAAGCTTTTTGGTACTGTTTGTAATCCTGCAAGGAACAAAATAGTGTAGTAACCAAAACTTGACCATATATTCATAAGGGCTATACAGAGAAGCGGAATTGTTATGCCTGCAAACCCTGCGCTTGACGCAAGCCAGCTCCCCTTGGGCCTTATAAGACCTAATTTATCAAAAATAAAAGTGGCCAAACTATTCGGCGCGTAGATATATGTAAAAATAGTCGCGATGACAATTACACTCAAGATTGATGGAAAAAAAATACTGCTTTGAAAAAATTTTCTAAAAGAAATTGTTTTATTTAAAAGAACGGCTGAAAATAAAGCTAAAATTGTACTTACAGGGATTGTTATTATTGCAAGAAATACAGTATGCCATAAAGCTTTCCAAAATTCTTTGTCCTTCAAGACTTTGACATAGTTATCAAAACCAATAAAATTAAATTTAGATGTTAAAAAATCATATTTTGAAAAGCTTACAATAATAGAATAGACAAAAGGATATGCATAAAAAACAGCGAGTATTATAAGCCATGGCGCAAGGCAAGCCGCCACAAAATAATAATTTTTTTTACCATAGGTTTCATACTCTGGCCTTTGTTTCATAAATCTTCGATAAACGTAGCCTGCAAGAAGTAAGATTGTAAAAATCTCAATAAATAAAATAAAAATTATATTAAGGCTTGTAGAGGTTTGGTCATTATTCAGAGTCAATGTTTTTTGTATTGTCAAATGAGCGGTTTTCAGGCTCGTTTCCGGGTTCTCGTCTTTAATAACAACTTCTTCTATTGCTTTTGTTAGAGATTCTTCGATTTGTGTCCATTCAGGGTGTGCGGGTGCCGGCTTAGAAGATAAAAATTGTTCCATAAATATTTTTTGTCTTGGATTATATTGAAAATAAGGATCATTGATACTGTTTATTGATACAGGAAGAAGATTTTCTTGTTTTTTTGAAATCTCCATCATTACTTCTTCTGAAGAAAGAAAATTAATAAATTCAAAGCATTCTTTTGGGTATTTTGTATTTTTCATTATTACTAAAATTTCACCTCCGCCAAAAGAAGCGGTTTTTTCCAATTTATTTTTAGGTGGAATTTTAGCTATCTCAAAATTTAAAGAAGGGTTAATATCTGATATAATTTTTAAATTCCATAAACCACTTATTTGCATTCCTATTTTTCCTTTTGCGAATAAATCATTTATCTGTTCGAGTTTATCTACAAGGGAATATTTTTTAAGTTCTTTAAAAAAATATAAAGTTTCTATATTTTGAGGTGAGGATAAAACACTGTTCTTTAAATCTTCGCTTAAAATGTTGCCGTTATTACTCCACATAAACGGAACAAATTCTATCCATAGAGAATAAGGGTCGCCGGTAAATATCGAAAAACCATGAATGCTATTTTCTAATGCGTCTATTTTTTTAGCATATTCCAAAAGTTCATTCCAATCGGAAGGAGGTTTATTGGTGTTGAGCCCTGCCTTTCGGAAAAGATCTTTATTGTAGAATATGACTCTTGTTCCGCCTAACCAAGGCATACCATAAATTTTATTTTCAAACGTTGCAGATTCCCACATTATATACTTGTCTTTTAGGGGAGATGCATTTTGGGTTATATCAAGAATCATGTTAGAGGAAGCAAATTTAGGAACCCAGGTATTACCAAGTTCACAGATATCGGGCGGATTTCCGGCGGCGAGAGATATAAAAATTTTATCCAGCCCGTATTCCCAGCTCAAAGACTGGACTTCAATTTTTATATTTGGATGTGATTTTTCAAACCGCGTAATTAAGCTATTTATCAGTTCTTCTTGAACGCTGAATTGCCAAAATGTCAACTTAATACTTCGGCTTTGTTTGGTGTCGATCTCAGGCGATATATCGAACGAGTTGATTTTCCCTGGTTTATCAGAATCATAACAAAAACCGATTGATGCGGATAAAATCAAAAAGGAAAACAGAAAAAATATACTAATTTTTGCTCTTTTTTTTGAGTACATTTTTATAATCTGGTATTTAAGCTAAAAACAGCCGAAAAGGTTATTGTTTTTAGTATATCTATGCTATATAATAGAGTCAATATAAATCAGAAGACGAAAAAATTAGTTTATAGATTATAGTTTATAGTTCGCAGTGTCTCAGGACACGCTTTGAAGGATGATAGTACCGTAAGATAAACAAGGAGAGAACATGGAGCTTGGTGTTAGTTATTTTTCCAGAGCAAGGCTAAAACACATAGAATATGATATTAAGGAAATAAAAAAAATCGGATCAAGTTTTATTATACATACATTAAGTGAAAACGACATTTTGTATTATCGAGAAACAGTCAGAAGGGCAGTTAATTTTTCGCGAGAACATAAATTAGGAATTTGGATTGATCCATGGGGAGTAGGCGGGATTTTTGGGGGCGAAACAGCGTCTTGGTTTACATTAAAAAATATTAAATCCAGACAAATATCAAGCAAGGGCGAGATTTTACCGGCAAGTTGTATTAATAACGATCATTTCAGAGATTTTATGAAAAAATGGCTTGATGATGCTATAGATTTGGGAGCTGATGTTATATTTTGGGATGAGCCTGATTTTTTTAGGTTCGAATACGGAAACGATTATAATGTTAATTGGTCCTGTAGATGCAGCGCATGCCAAGAACTTTTTAAAAACGCATATAAAAAAGAAATGCCTTTGATTTTAGATAGGGAAGTTAAAGAATTCAGGCAAAATTCAATAAAAAATTTTCTGGAAGAAATGTGCGGATATGTTAAAAATAAAAACAAGAATATTAAAAATGCTATATGTTTTTTACCTTTTGAATTTCCTATAGTCAGCATATACGACTGGCGGGATGTTGCGGGCATAAAACATCTTGATATTATAGGAACGGATCCTTATTGGAGTATTCTGAAAAAAAATTTGAATGAATTCATAACTAAATCTACAGCTAAAATAAAAAATATAGCAAATGATACAGGCCAGGAGACACAAATTTGGATTCAGAATTTTTTTATAAAAAAAGAAACAGAAAAAGAAATTAAAAAAGCAATAGATATAATCGCAAAAATGGGCATAGATTATATTTCGGCATGGAGTTATTTTGGTGCAGATGAAATGTCATATCTGCGCTCTGATAATCCTTCGAAAGTATGGAAAGTTTTATCGCAATGTTATACGAAACTTGGTAAAAGCAGTTTATAGTTTATAGATTATAGTTGGCAGTCCAGAAGACAGAAATCGGCAGACTGAAGTTTGAAGTCAGAAAACAGACGACAGAAGACCGATGTTCTCTTCGTATTCTTCTGTCTGTAGTTTTCTAGACTCCAAATTATAAACCATAAACTAAAGCTTCAGTCATTAGTTTTCTGTCATCCGTTTTCTGATTTCCGTCCTCAGAACCCAGAAGCACACAACACCCAAGTTGACATAGTAAGTAGAGTATGATAAACTTAAAACAGAAATATTTTAAAGTTTTAATAAGTTCCATAAAAAATGATTAAAAACGGAGATATCTAATGAAAATAACAAATGAATGGCAGAATTTGTTAACTGATCATGCAAGAAAAAACCTGTCAATCTTAGATGCTATAAAACGAAACAAAGATATATCACGTACAGAAATTTCACGCATAACTGGTCTAAATATTGTAACTGTATCAAATTATGTAAACTCTTATATTGAAAAGGGTTTAGTTATTGAAAAAGGTTTAGATATTTCAAGCGGCGGAAGGCGTCCGGCTATTGTTGAATTAAATCCAGAATACTGCTATGTTATAGGAGTTGAGCTAGGTTTGAGACACGTAAGAGCAATTCTGACTAATTTAAATTCAGAAATTATATGCAGTGTAGAATATGAAAGGCCGCGCCAAGGGGAGAAGGCCGTAGTAGAAATTCTTTATAAATGCCTGCACGATCTTTTAGCTAAGTCAGAAAAAGATGTTTCTAAAATTAAAGGTATGTGTGTTGCGGCTTCAGGTGTTATAGACAAAGAAGCAGGCACTGTCCACTGCACGTTTGGTATTGTTAGTGTTTATCTGCCGATTAATGAACTATTAGAAAAAGAATTTGGTATCCCAACTATGATCGAAAATGATGCAACTGCAGCAGCATATGGAGAATGGTCACTTGGGCTTGGTCACGTTACCGATATAAAGGTTTTGCTCTACATGTATTCCGGTGTAGGTTGCGGTATAATTACAAATGGCGAAATATACGAAGGCGCAAGCGGGACAGCAGGTGAGCCAAGCGTGAGAGAAGTACCAGATGAAGCAAAACCAGTATGGCTTGATAATCGTTCTCCTATTGCTCCATGGGCTATTGATTTATGGATTTGCGAAGACATAAAAGATGCCATACAAAAAGGAAAACAGTCTAAGGTGAAAGACCTGGTGGATGGCAAGCTAGATAAGATTAATTTGAAAACAGTTTTTGCAGCTTTAAGAGAGGGAGACACTCTTTCAAAAGAAATAATCGAAAAAGCAGCGAAAAATTTGGGAATAAAAATTTCGTTTTTAGTAAATCTTTTTAATCCGGATATGGTAGTTATCGGTGGCGGTATTGAAGGCGGAGGCGCAGTAATAGTAGATGCTGTGAAAGAGACAGTCAGGAAATATGCATTTGAAGAAATGTCCAATGTTGTCAGGATTATTCCCGCCCGCTTGGGTGAAAATGGTGCCTGCTTGGGCGCTTCATGCTTAGTTGTCAGGAGGATATTCGCTAGTATTTAAAGCCACCATCTGAAGCATTAATAAAAACTTCATAGATAATAAAAGATGAAGGGAATTTTGTTATAAAATTCCTAAAAGTTCAATAGTCAAGCATAAGCTCGTTTTAAAAAAATAATGAAAGGCAAAGGAGGTTTGCGTTTTATGAGATATGGTAAGTTTAATGAGAACAAAAAAGAATTTATTATTGAGAAACCCGATACCCCGAGGCCATGGTTTAACTATCTTTTCAATAATGTATATCATGCTTTGGTGTCGCAGACAGGAGGAGGCTATAGCTACTATCGTGATCCAAAAAGCAACAGAATCCTAAGATATGATCATATACAGACAGACAGGCCCGGCCGCTATATATTTTTAAGAGACGCACAAACAAAAAAAGTATGGTCAGCCAACTGGCAACCTCTTAGAACAAAATTGGATTTTTGGCAGTGCAGGCATGGCTTGGGTTACACTCAAATATTATCGAAGAACCAGGGAATAGAATGTGACATAACATACTTTGTAACGATGGAAGATCCTATAGAAATATGGCATGTGAAAGTTAAAAATACAACAAGCAAAACTAGAAATATTAGTATTTTTCCATTTGTTGAATTTGTAGCCGGCGATATAGAACTTGAGACTTGTTATAGAAACATTGTTATGCTTTATAACGAAGCGTATTTTGACGCTAAATTGAAATCAATAGTTGCTTTTAAGCATCAATTCAATAAAAAAATAAAAAAAGGATTTGGATTTTTTACAACAAGTCTTCCTATAAAAAAATACGATACCAGAAAAGAAGAATTTTTCGGTCTCTATAATGATATACAAAACCCTCAAGCAATTTTTAACGCAAATCTTAAGAACACTTCTGCCAGGGGTGAAGATACCATTGGTGTTTTTGAGTGTGATGTGAAACTTTCTGGAAAGGCCGAAAAGGAATTTGTAGTCCTCTTGGGATATCACGAAACAAAGGAACAAATTCCGTTTTATATCAATAAATATAAAAACTTAAAAAATGTAAAATCAGAACTCGGCAAGATACAAAAATATTGGCAGCATAATATTGACAGGATAAAGGTAAATACTCCCGATGAAGATTTTAATACTATGACAAATATATGGGGAAAATACCAGCTTTGCGCCATTACACATTGGCGTGGTACTTCTCAATACCATGGTGTTGAGGGCGGTTTGGGATACAGGGATACCGCACAGGATAGCGAAGGTTTATTGTCGCTTGAGTTGCCAATAGCAAAGAAAAAGTTGGAAAGTATCTTGCAATATCAATATAGCTCAGGTCATGCAGTAAGTGGTTTTTCGGAAACAGAAGGCTCCTGGGATCAAATCTATCAAAACGGAGTCATAGGCAAATCAGACGTAGCAGTATGGTTGCCCTATAGTGTTGTTTCTTATATCAAAGAAACAGGTGATATCGATTTTTTAAACAAAAAATACAGATTTTGCGATAAAGAGGAAGCAACCGTTTATGAACATATTCTGCGTGCCGTAAGATATTTGTATAGCAACCGCGGAGAGCACAAGCTTCCGTTTATATTAAAAGCTGACTGGAACGATGCTTATGACCATGTAGGACTAAAATACAAAGGTGAAAGCGTCTGGCTTGCAATGGCGCTATGTCGCGCAATGAAACAGATTGGCGAACTTGCAAATTATATCGGAGACAAAAAAGTCGAAGAAGAAATGAATGAAAATTATAATCAGCTTACGAAGATAATTAATGAAGTGGGCTGGGACGGAAAATGGTATATAGCCGCCTACAATGATGAAGGAATGAAAATCGGTTCAAATGAAAACAAAGAAGGCAAGGTGCCCTTAAATAGCCAGACATGGGCTATTTTAAGCGGTATAGTTCCTAAAGAGAGATTGAATAGCATACTTGATAAAATTGACAAATATCTTGACACTGATTTTGGTCCGGCACTGTTTTTGCCGAGCTATTCTTCATTTAATTCTGGCATAGGAAGAGTTACGGCGTTTGCTGAAGGTACAAAAGAAAATGCGGCTGTTTTTAGCCATGCCTGCGCGTTTAAAATAGTAGCCGACTGCACAATAAAAAGGGCTGAAGAAGCGTATGAAACTTTCAAAAAGCTTTTGCCTATGAACCCTTCTAAAGCAGACCATTCTAAATATAAGGTGGAACCCTATGTGTGGGCAGAATATGTAATAGGCCCTGGTTCGACATACAGATTTGGCGAAGGAGCTTTTACATGGAACACAGGAACAACCCCTTGGATGTTTGTAGCGGCGACAGAGTGGATAATTGGTGTAAGAAGAGAATTTAAAGGTTTAAAAATAGACCCTTGCATTCCAAAGGCCTGGAAAAAATGCAGTCTGAGAAGGCCTTTTAGGGGAGCTGTTTATGAAGTTGAAATTTTAAATCCTAAGGGAGTCAATTATGGTGTCGCAAGCATTGAATTGGATGGCAAACCTTTTAATTCAGATATAATCCCTCCGCACAGTGATGGGAAAATTCATAAAGTAAAGGTAGTTTTAGGCTGCGGTAAATCCGTAAACACAAATAGCGTGTCTTGCTCTAGCGAGAATAAATTACAAAAAATAAAAGTAGCTTAAAGCTAGTTTAACAATGAATAGCGAACTAAAAATAAGTGTGTCGGGAGTAAGGGGTATAGTAAACGAATCTCTTACGATTTCCGTAGTTTGTGAATTTGCGCAGAGTTTTGGTGAATTTCTCAAAGGCGGCAAGGTTTTAGTAGGCATGGATACAAGGATAAGCAACAAATTAATATCCGGAGTTGTAATATCTGCCTTGTCATCAGTGGGATGCGACGTAATAGATTTAGGGTTTGCTGCCACTCCTACCGTTTTATATCTTGCAAGAAAAACCAATGCTAAAGGCGCGGTTATTATTACCGCCAGCCATAATCCTTCAGAGTGGAATGGATTGAAGTTTGTTAAATCAGACGGAACCTTTCTTACAAAAGATGAGTTTCAAAAATTATATAATATTTACAAAACGAAATCATTCAGTTTAAAAACATTCTCTGCGATAGGTGAAATAAAAACTGATAAAAAATTAGCAGATTTATATTTTAGAGATATTTACAAAAATATAAATATAGCTTTAATAAAGAAGAAAAAATTTAAGATAGCCTGTGATTATTGTAATGGCATAGGAGCGGTTTTTACACCGAGTGTGCTTGAAAATTTAGGGTGTAGAGTATTTGAAATAAACAAAGAAATAGATGGCTATTTCAAGCATGATCCAGAGCCTACCCCGCATAATCTTAAGTCACTGTCAAGATTTGTTAAGAAAACCAGAGCAGATATAGGTTTTGCCCAGGATCCGGATGGGGACAGGTTAGCTATAGTGGATGAAAAAGGAAATGCGCTTTATGGTGAAATAGTTTTGGCACTATGCATAAAGTATATCTTAAGCGAAAAAAGAGGACCCGTTGCTGTGAATTTGTCAACATCATCCGTAATAGATGATATATGCGAAGAATACGGTGTAAAATTATACAGGAGCCCTGTAGGTGAAGCAAATGTTGTGCAGCTCATGAAAAATAAAAAAGTTTTAGTCGGCGGAGAAGGGAATGGCGGACTTATATATCCCAAAATTAATATTGCAAGAGACAGTTTTGTCGCAATTGGTATAATTCTCGAATATATGGCAAAAACTTCAAAGACGATAAGCGAACTTGTGGCAGAAATTCCGGCATATGTAATGAGCAAATACAAATTCAAAATCAGTTTTGATAAACAAAAAGCTATGTTTAAAAAAATGGAAACTCTTTTCCAAAAATATGAAATTGACAGACAGGATGGAATAAAAATTATTTTAGGTAAAAGAGAATGGCTGCATTTAAGAGCTTCTAATACTGAACCGATAGTTAGACTTATAATAGAAACAAAGACAGAAGTTAAAAATAAAGAAATATATAACAAAATTAAAAATATTTTAGGAGTATAACAATGAATTACCTAAAAACTTTTGCTTTACTTGCTTTGCTTACTATGCTTTTTGTTATTATCGGAAGTTTTATAGGCGGCCAGAATGGAATGATGATGGCTTTTGTTATCGCAATGGTTATGAATTTTGGCGCCTATTGGTTTAGCGATAAAATAATCCTTTTTATGTATAAGGCAAAACCTGCTTCTGAAAACGAACTTCCGGAAGTCTATAAAATTACGAGAGAATTAACTATGAGTGTAAAAATGCCTATGCCAAAAATATATGTGCTGCACGAGCAGGCTCCCAACGCTTTTGCAACAGGGCGTTCTCCCAAATATGCTGCCGTGTGCGTTACATCTGGTATTTTAAATATATTGGACCACGACGAATTAAAAGGCGTTTTAGCTCATGAGCTTTCGCATATAAAAAATAGAGATACGCTTATTATGACCATAGCAGCTACCGCAAGCGGTGCAATAATGATGCTTGTAAATATGCTTCGCTGGACAATGATGTTTGGTTTTAATGATAGAGAACGCAAATCTCCAGTATCATTAATTGGACTTTTAGTAATAACTATATTAGCGCCTATAGCCGCTATGATTATACAACTCGCGATTTCCAGAACAAGAGAATATCTTGCCGACTCTTCAGGTGCAAAAATTTGTCATAATCCTTACGGCCTGGCTAAAGCGTTAGGAAAATTGGACAATTTTTCCAAAAGATTACCCATGAATGCCCATCCGCAGAGCGCGCATATGTTTATAGTAAATCCATTAAGTGCAGAAGGGATAACGAGATTGTTTGCCACTCACCCGCCAATCAAAGAGCGCATAAAACGCTTGCAAGAAATGAAGTTTTAATATATAAATTGATTAGCATAAAATTTTATTTATTAAACGATTAATGTTTTATCTTCCTAAAATCAAAGTAAAAGTATGAATAATTTCTTAGGTATTAGAGAAAAAAAATACTGTGATTTTGAAAAATCCAAAATTGTAATTCTTCCTGTGCCGTATGAAAAAACCACAACTTATATCAAAGGTACGCAATACGGTCCGGCTGCTATTATAAAAGCTTCGGTGCAAGTTGAACATTATGATGATCAGCTTAATCAGGAAACTTATAAAATGGCAGGTATTGCTACTGCCAAACCTATAAAAATTAACCATTTATCTAGCCAAGGTATGATTCAAAAAGCAGAAAAAGAAGTTTTGAGGCTTCTTTCTTTGGATAAATTTGTTGTTTGTTTAGGCGGCGAGCATTCTATTACAGTAGGAATAGTGAACGCTTATCGAAAATTCGGCAATTTTACCGTGCTTCAGCTGGATGCGCATTATGATTTACAAAATAAATACCATGGTTCAGAATATAACCATGGATGTGTTGCTAGAAGAATTTCTGAAAAATTTCCTGTAGTTTTAGCAGGAACAAGAAGTTTGTCTAAAGATGAAGCAGAATTTCTTAAAAAAACAAAACAAGTTACAAACTTTAGTAACCACACTATATTTTCCGACAAGGATTGGATAAAGAAAATTATTGATTTTCTATCTGAAAAAGTTTATGTTAGTATTGATATGGATGTTTTTGATCCGGCGTTTGTGCCTGGCGTGGGGACACCAGAGCCCGGCGGATTATCATGGTTTGATGTTATAAATTTACTTGAAGAGATAGCAAAAAGAAAAAAGGTTATAGGTTTTGATGTGGTTGAATTAAAACCTGAAAAAAATAACATAAGAAGTGAATTTTTTGCAGCCAAGTTAATATATAGATTTCTAGGGTATCTTTTAAAACATGAGAATATTTAAAAAATAAGGAAATCAATGGCTGCTAAATCTGGAGATGAAAGTATGCTTACAAGTCCGAGATCAAAACTTTTGGTTCCCAAAAAACTGTTTTTCACAAAGGGAGTGGGGACACATAAAGCCGAACTGCGAAGCTTTGAGCTCGCGTTAAGAGATGCAGGAATAGAAAAATACAACATTGTACATGTTTCTAGCATTTTACCTCCAGGATGCAAGATAATTTCCAGGAATGAAGGTTTAAAACAGCTTATTCCCGGCATGCTGACATTCTGCGTGTTATCAAAATGCAGCAGCGATGAACAGCATAGGCTTATAGCCGCAAGCGTTGGCTGTGCTATCCCGGCAGATCCAAATGCATATGGATATTTAAGCGAACATCATGCTTTTGGGCAGACAGAAAAGATGTCCGGTGATTTTGCGGAAGATTTGGCGGCCGCTATGCTTGCATCTACTTTAGGTATAGAATTTGATGAAGAACAAAGTTGGGATGAAAAGAAAGAAGTTTACAGCATAAGCGACAAGATAGTCAAAACTACGAATATTACGCAGTCAACGGTTATAGGTTCAGGCGGATATACCACGGTTATTGCCGCCGCCGTATTTTTGTTCTAAAAAATTGTGAATTCCACAAAAAAAGAATATATAAACCGTTCATTATATAGAACATGGGTTAAATCTGAAGATTTATCATTCTTTGAAGTTAAATATTTCAAAACAGATCTTTTGGTAGGCGTTGATAGAAATGCGAATATAGAAAATATTTCAGAAATATCAGAAGATAGAGTAAAAGACTGTGTTCATATTCTACAGGCTTATATAAAAAAAAGAAACGAATTTGGACGTTCTTTAAAACCTATAAAACCGACTTACGGTACCGACGCTATAATAACGGATATGATAAAAGCTGCCCAACTTTGCAGTGTTGGTCCGATGGCTGCAGTGGCTGGTGAAATTGCTGACTTAGTTGGAATAGAATTGTCAAAATTTTCTTCCAATGTAATTGTTGAAAATGGCGGCGATATTTTTATCAAGATTAACAGGAACTTAAAGATAGGAATCTTTGCAGGCAAGTCACTATTTACCGGTAAAATTTTTGTTGAGATTCCACCGACAAATGGACTGGGAGTCTGCACTTCTTCGGGAACCGTAGGGCCGTCATTAAGTTTTGGTAAAGCAGACGCGGCAGTAATAATTGGCAAAACAGCTTGTTTGGCTGATGCTGCGGCAACGGCTGTGGGTAATTTGGTTAAAAAAGAAAGCGATTTTACAAAAGCTATTAATTTCGGAAAAAAAATAAAAGGAATTGAAGGCATTCTCATTGTTATGAACGATAAAATGGCAGTATGGGGAAATGTTAATCTTAGTACAAAATAAAATAGGAAACTAATAAATTGGTTAAAAAAAGAATTGTTTTAAAATTTCCGACAAAACTTGTAGATCAGCCTGTGATTTATAAGCTGATAAAAGATTATGATCTTGTTTTTAATATTCTGCATGCAAAAATTACACCGAATGAACACGGGTTATTAGTTCTTGAGTTAAGCGGTACGAAAGAAAATTTTGCAGCAGGACTAGCGTATTTAAAAAATATCGGCGTTGAAATACAGGCGTTAAGCAAAGATATCGTAAGAGATGAGAAAAAATGCACACATTGCGGTATTTGTGTGGTTGTATGTCCAACTCTGGCTTTAAGCCAAGATAAAGATACAAAAAAAATAATTTTTGAAGCGTCAAAATGCATTGCTTGCGAATTATGCGTGAAAACTTGTCCGCCAAGAGCGATGCTGGTTAGTTACGAATAGCTTTATTTTAAACACCGAAAAGGAGAAAACATGAGGTTTGAAGGGAAGGTAGCTGTGGTTACGGGAGGGGCGAGAGGTATAGGTAAAGCCATTTCTTTAGTCCTGGCAAAAGAAGGTGCCGATATCGTAATTTTCGATTTAAACGATCAGGAAATGCAAAAAACAGCGTCGGAAATCGAAAAAATGAACGTAAAAACCGCATATTTTTCAACTAATGTGACAGATTCCGTACAAGTGCAAAATAATGTCAACAAAGTTCTTGACAAATTTAACAAAATAGATATACTAATCAACAACGCAGGCATAACAAAAGACAATTTGTTGCTTAGAATGTCAGAAGAAGAATGGGACATCGTTCTTTCGGTTAATTTGAAAGGCGCTTTTAACTGCACAAAAGCTGTTTTAAGACCGATGTTGAAGCAAAGAACAGGAAAGATTGTTAATGTTGCTTCAATAATCGGCATTATGGGAAACATCGGGCAGGCCAATTATGCAGCAAGCAAAGGGGGTCTGATAGCTTTTACAAAAAGTGCCGCAAAAGAAGTTGCCTCGCGCAATATCAATGTTAATGCTATAGCACCTGGTTTTATAGAAACCGATATGACAGCGAAATTACCCGATGATATAAGGCAACTGATGCTTAAGCAAATACCGTTAGCAAGATTTGGCAAACCAGAAGATGTTGCAAATTTAGTTTTGTTTTTATGCAGTGAAGATTCCAATTATATTACCGGCCATGTTATACAGATAGATGGCGGTATGGTCATGTAAAAAAGGAGGAGAATAAATGTCAGCATCAGAAAAAGTAAAGTCAATTATAGCAGAACAATTAGGTATTAAACCAGAGGAAGTTACCGACAGCGCAAAATTTATTGATGATCTTGGAGCAGATTCATTAGATACAGTTGAGTTGGTTATGGCCTTAGAAGAAGAATTCGGTATAGAGATACCGGATGAAGATGCAGAAAAAATGACCACGGTCGGCGAAGCGGTTAATTACATAAATTCAAAAACTTCACATACAGCATAAATTTGTTTTTTTAAATGACAGATTCTAAAAGAGTTGTTGTTACCGGTGTAGGAGTTGTTTCCGCAATCGGTAATAACAAAAATGATTTTTGGGAAGCATTAAAAAGAGGTGATTGCGGAATCGACCGTATCACCTCTTTTGATTCAAGCCCCTTTTATTCCAACATTGCTGGGGAAGTGAAAAACTTTGATCCTGCCCAGTATCTTGACCACAAAACAATAAGACATTCCGAAAAATTTGTTCACTTTGCAGTTGCCGGTTCAAAAATGGCCATGCAAGATAGTGGTATCAAATTGGACACTGAAAATTTGGATAGGATTGGCGTATTAATAGGCTCTGGCATTGGAAGCCTAAGAATAATGGAAGAACAATACGACGTCCTGAAAACAAGAGGCCCTAAAAGACTTAATCCATTTATGATACCAATGCTTATCGTAAATATTGCTTCCGGACAAGTTGCTATAGAGTTCGGGCTAAAAGGCCCAAACCTTTGCATTACCACAGCCTGTGCGGCAGCCAGCCATGCTATAGGAGAAGCCTATAAAATTATACAGCGTCAGGATGCCGATATAATGGTAACCGGCGGAACAGAGAGCTGCATCACCCAGCTTGGTGTAGGTGGTTTTTGCGCCCTGAAAGCACTTTCTGCAAGAAATGACGAACCTAAAAAAGCGTCAAGACCTTTTGATTTAAATAGAGACGGTTTTGTAATGGCAGAAGGATGCGGAATCTTGATGCTTGAGGAACTGGAGCATGCAAAAAAAAGGGGAGCAAATATTTACTGTGAACTGGTTGGATATGCGGCTAATTGTGACGCATATCATATCACAGCTCCTGATCCATGCGCAGACGGTACGAGCAAATGCATAATTAATGCTTTGAAAGATGCAAAAATTAATCCAAAACAGGTCGACTATATCAACGCGCACGGAACATCAACTAAACTCAATGACAAGACAGAAACTCTTGCAATTAAAATAGCGTTTAAAGAACACGCAAAAACACTTATGGTAAATTCTACGAAATCTATGACAGGCCATACCTTGGGTGCTGCCGGAGGAGTAGAAGCTGTTGCGTGTGCTCTTAGCATTAAAGAAGAAATAATCCATCCTACTATAAATTATTCCGATCCTGATCCAGACTGTGATTTAGATTATGTTCCAAATGAAACAAGAAAACATAAGATAAATTACGCCATGTCGAATTCTTTTGGTTTTGGCGGTCATAACGCCACCATCGTGTTTAAGCGTTTTGAATAAAACAGCTACCCTTAAGTATCCCTTACCACTTTTTCATTCTCTTTATAAGTGATTATTGCATAGACAAAAAGAAAAGTTTATTTTAGAATTATCTTGTTACAACGACTAAAACGGACTTCAAACATATTTTGAAAATAGTATGAAAAAAACAAGACAAAAATTGCGCACATTATATTTATTCTGCCTTATCGTATTTCTTGCAAGCAGCTTGCAAGCACAGGATTTTGACAAGGCTACCTCAGAGTCAGAATTGCTTGAAAAACAAATACAAAAACGTATCAACAAGGAAACCTCACCTCAACCCATAACAACAGAAATAGAAGAAAAGGAGCCTCCGGAAAAAGTTTCAATTAGCCCCGAAGAAGAGAAAAAAATTTATATAAAAAATATAATACTAGATGGTGCAGAGACTATAAAACCTGAAGAATTTGCATCTCTTATGTCTCCCCATTTTGGCAGAGAAAATACTATAGCAGAAATTAAGTCACTTTCTAAAAAAATCGAAAGAGAATATATAAAAAAAGGAGTTATCGCAGTTGTGTTTTTGCCGCCCCAGGAAGTGCAAGATGGCGTTATACATTTGCAAGTTGTGGAAGCAAAAATGGGTGAAGTGCATATAAAGGAAAACAAATATTTCGGAAACAGAAAACTTAAAACATATTGGCTTATACCAAAAGGAAAAGTAATCAAGTATGAGTTAATGAGGAAAAGTTTATACAGAATGGATTCCAATCCTGATAGAAAAGTTAAAGCCATCCTTCATGCAGGAGAAACACCCGGCACAACAGATATTACGTTATCTTCCGTAACAAAAATTCCGATACATACAGGATATGAATATGACAGAGAGGGGATACCTTTCACGGGGGTTTCGCGGCACAGCATATCTTTTAAACATAATAATTTATTGTTTCTTGATGATACTTTATATGCGGGTAGAACATTTGGTAAATTTTTTGATAGTTATTACATTGTACATTTTCTACCTATAACTCCATATGGAACAAAATTGGTGTCAGGTTATGTTGCAAGCAAGGCATGTCCCCAAAAAGAATACGCGCATTATTTTTTAGAATCTAGAGCACGCACAACAATGTTTTCATTGCACCAGAGCATCATAGAAGAAAAGGAAAGATTTGCTGAAGTTTTTGCCGGTATTGATTTCAAGAAAAAAACCACAACTTCTTACGATAATTCAGAATTAATATCCCGAAGCAGTTTAAATGTTCTCAATTTAGGTACGTATGATGTAATTAAGATATACAAAGGCAGTATGAGCATTAATCCTGCTTTATATATCGGTATAGGGCCGTTGTGGACCAAGTATGAAAGAGATCTTGTGTCAAGTGAGGCCAGTTCGCAGTTTGTTAAATTTAATTTTAACTATTCACATAAACGTTTTTTGCCTTTTGATATTGAATACAATACAAATGTAAAGTGGCAAATTGCTTCGCGAAAACTTCCTTCACAGGAACAGATAAGCATGGGAGGGCTTGATACTGTAAGAGGATATCCACAAGGCGATTACGGGGCCGATGCAGGTCTTATATTTAATACAGAAATGATTTTTCCAAACTTTCTTATTCCCAAAAATATTATATTACCATATGCTGAAGAACCATTACGATACCAAATAAGGCCTATGATATTTTTTGACAGCGGTTACGGCGAAATAAGGGACCCTGGTTCAGGAGATAATAAACATAGGTATTTAATGAGCGTGGGCACGGGGCTACGTCTTTCATTTAATCAGAATTTTATTCTGCGGCTTGAATGGGGTTTTCCCATAGGAAACAAACCTATGAGCCGAAGTGGTAAGTCGGCGTTTCATATTAACCTGACTTATAACTATTAAAAAACAGGACAACCTTAAAGGTTGTCCTGTTAAATTCCAGCTTTTATTTATTCCCAGAATTTTCCTTTTTATTCTTTGTTTTCTTCTGTAACTTCAACTTCAAACATTGTGCCTCTTACGCCGGCCATAGAAGTAGGAGTCTTAACAGCAAAATTTGAATTACCTTCCAGCTTATTTGCGTGTACTAGTACTTTGCCTATTGCGAGGTCTAAAACCGTATCTTTATCGGCAGTTTCCTGGTTCATAATAAGAGAAGCTATTTTCATAGTTGAATTTTCTCTTATCAGAATATCGCCTGCTGCGCCGTTTTCATCAACAAGAATTGTTGCTGAAGAATTCGGTCCGGTTTTAATTACATCGCCTTCAACAAGCATAGCATTAGGTTCTGCTTTTTGCCAGTTTTCCGAGCTACTTTTTGCCACTAAAACCTCGCCTTCCATTTCGCTTATCGTTGCATAACGATTAAGCGTCTCTGCCGCATATAAGGCAGAAGTTGCTACAAAAAATATGATTAAAACGGTTCCTAAGTATTTCATTTTTCCCCCCTTTCTTTTTTTAATTATCCAATAAATACTATTTAAAATCAACGCCTAACTTAAGTTATTTAATTTCACCTTTATGCTCAACTTGTTCACCTGCGCTAAGCATAGTTCCTGTGCTTAATATGTTTCCATTTTCATCAAATGGGTTCACTAACACAAGACCTTCGTATACTATAACTACTGTTCGATATTTACCGGGTTTATAAAATTTTTTCTTTCTTTCTTCACCCATACCAAACATAAATGGATCCTCGTTGTAATATTTTTGTCTTGTGATATCATCAATGTCCCCAGTATCAGGATTTTCAGTGTCAAAATTCCATCTGTAGTTTCCACCTAAGTCAATACAGCCTGTTATTCTTGTAGGTACGTTAATTATAAAACTTGAAAAGTTATCGGAACCCTGAACGCCAAGGTATGAAAAATCATATGAGCCATTTATATTAATACTCCAACCTGAACCATTTGTGCTTAAAAGGTCAAGTCGGTGATCAGCGCCATATCCCCTTAAAGTTACAGAACCAGCGATTGTCTGGGTTGAGCCGCTTTCAAACGTCAGGGAAGAGGCAACAGTTTTTACAAGATTATAGAAGTTATTTGTGCCGTATATTGTTTGATTTGGATGCCCCATCAAATAAACCGTCGCGTTGCCGTGTTCAAAAACACCATCTGTTGTTACAAAATTTCCATATAAATTTAAATCATTACCGCCGGTTGCTAAATTACCACTTGATAAGTAGAGATGGCTATTTACTGTTATGTCATCTGACATAGTGAATGTATTTGTACCACTAGTTGAATTTATTATTAGACTGTTAAATTCGTTTCCATAATTAAGGGTGTTATAAGTTGTGTTGTTGCCATCTCCAACATATTCAACAGTACCGGAGTCTGTATCGGCTATCAAATCAAGAGTTTCATTTCCTTGAACACGTAGAGTAGCATCATTTGAAAAAGTTCCATCAACAGTTAGGTCATTTCCGTTTGTGTATACAGTGCCTGCCGAATTATTAAGATTGTTTGTTATGGCAACCTCGCTTTGCATGGTTACGATGCCGGCGCCCGAGTGAGTTACATTGTAGAAGTTGCTTCCTGTATTTAAAGTTACATTTTGCGTTACTCCATTTGCTCCATTAAATGTAACAGTTTTTGAATTCGGATCAAATGTGCCATTTGTTTCTTCAAAATTATGGCTTACCGTAATAGAATTATTAAGAGAGAGTGTTTTATTGCCAGAGTGTGTTAAATCATAGAATGAGCCAGTGCCTGCAAATGTAATAGCCTGTGCCTGCGTATCGCTTGTAAAATCAAACACCCCCGTAGTAGATAAT
>Ga0302250_1000517_pt1 | contig 36966 bp, 25 predicted proteins | sample AAG_RA_Asp_MG_FD_193536 | JGI IMG/M metagenome (GOLD analysis project Ga0302250, IMG submission 193536) | Enriched activated sludge microbial communities from anaerobic digester in WTTP, New Holstein, Wisconsin, United States - AAG_RA_Asp | ecosystem: Engineered > Bioreactor > Anaerobic >...
CAGAAAGTCTTTGTCTAAGATCACCTTCACTACTTGAGAGCTCTTGTACTACACCATTAAGGTTATCCAGTGGTTTGAGAAGAGCTTTAATCAGCACAATCATCACTCCGATGGAGAGGATAAGCATTACAAGACCCATTAACATAAGATTTCTAATTTGTGCATTTAAAAAAGCATACGCGGTTTCTTTATCAAAAGTAATTCCAGGAATCCAACCGGTCTCAGATGAAACTTTGAAGGCAAATACTTTTTGATCGTTATTGTATGTATATTCAATCAATCCATCTTTTTTGCCTTCTAGTTTTTTACTAAGCTCCGGCAAGATAGAAGGTAACTCTTTACCTAACAAATCTTTATTTGGGTGCGCAATAATCACTTGTTTGGTATCAAACAGTACGCCATACCCACCATTAAAGTTAACATCTGCAGTTGCTTTGACTAAGGTATCAAGAGCAATGTCCATAACAACGGCTCCTAAAAATGTTCCATTTTTAATAATTGGCGCCATAAAAGAGACAATGAGCTTATTGGTAGTAGCATCGACATACGCATCCGTTACGCCCACTTTTCCAGAAGCCTTAACCGCCTTATACCAGCCTCTAACCCTTGGGTCATACCCAGCAGGAAGTGGTGTGCCTGTGCCGGTAATCGCTTTTCCTGTCTCTAAACCTACTGTTGTATCAAAACCGCCCAAGGTTTTGGTTGTCTCTTGAAGTTTTGCACGAACTTCTGCTTCATCCATCGTCGATATATCGCTCAATGTTCTTGCAGAACTTTCCATACCGCTTTTTTTACCTGCAGACCAAACATCAATATAATCTGTCAATGCCCGCGATGCCATTTTCAAACTATTTTCAATTTGGATAATGCTGTTCTTTTTCGTATCCATATAGCTTACCATGCTAAAGATACTCAAACTTAAAAACATCAATACGGAGATGGTTAAGATAATCTTGGCTTTAAATGACATAAGCACTCCTTTTAGTGGCTATTCTCTATTTGAAGTATATCGGTGGTTCGTTGTAAATGCGTTGCATAAAATGTTTAAAAAATAAGCGAAGTAATAATTTTGCAATCAATTTTATTTAAACTTCATCTTAATTTTCGTTTTGGAGACATATATGCCACATCTTTTTATTCACTATCTTAAACAACTTTCCATCGCGCATCGTTTTTATCTCGGCTTTTTAACGATTTTTGTCTCTTTTCTTATTATGGGACTCATTTATGGAATGAACTACTTTCACACTCAAAATTTTTTTGATGAGCAAATTACAAAATCACATACATTAAAAACCAACCTTGTAGAAACTACACAGGTCAATACTAAAACCATTCATGATTTTTCCACACTTGAAACACAAGCGAAAGATGTTGGACAACTCTACAATGACCTCTCAACGTTGCGCAATATACGCAATGATCTCTCTACGCTCAACTTCAAACCTTCACAGCAACGTAAGCTAGAGCGTCTTATGGACGATCTGATCGCGTGGCAAAACACGCCTGCAGGCAAGCACCCTTTTATAGCGCCTTATGCAGGGCAATTTACCATATTAGCAGAACTCATGCGAACCAATCCCAGTGAAGATGCTGTGCGAGATATTGCTTTGGTGATTGAAGATATTACAGGCAAAATTATTGAAGAAGCGCTTGCGTTTAATGAGAAAACGCAGCAGGCTATGGCAGGAGTGAAAGCCAACCTTAGTCATCTTAATACCAATCTCACACGTGATACCAATGAGCTTGAAGAGAGTAATCAAGCGCTCTTAGCATTACATGATGCAAATCATACTTACACCTTCTACTTAGGTATCGCTGCTCTGGTTTTTATACTAACGTTGCTTTTATTACTCTTTGCTATTCGACTCATTGTGGTAGAAACCCTTCAAATGCGAAGCTATTTGCAAACGGTCATTGAAGATGCCAACCATATCGATTTTCGCCAAAAGATCAAAACCGTTGCAGAAAACAAAGACGAATTAGACGGCATTGCTCGTGTCATTAGCTCCGTATTTACCAATGTCGAACAAACCATCATTCGTATATCTGACATCGGACATCATGCCCATGATTCGGCGCAAAGCCTACAAAAAACATCCCAAACACTTTTAGGCACAATCCATGCGCAAGAAAGCAGCATTGAGACCATGCGTAAACCTATAGCAACTTTGAAACAAACACTCAGTGAATCAGAAGGCGTGAGTGAACAAACCAGAGATGTCCTTAAACAAAACATGGGCGTTATGGGGCATTTTATGAAGGACTTGGAAGCCTTACATACCGATGTTCAAGAGAGCCAGAGTGAACAAAATGCTGTCAACCAACAAATGAGAGAGCTTACCAAACAAGTCGATGAGATGAAAAATGTCTTTAACCTCATCGATGAAATTGCAGAACAAACCAATCTTTTAGCCCTCAATGCCGCCATTGAGGCAGCGCGTGCAGGAGAGCATGGACGTGGTTTTGCTGTGGTTGCGGATGAAGTGCGAAAACTTGCTGAGCGTACGCAAGAGAGCTTAGGAAATATTGACATCATTGTAAAGCATATTATTGAAGGAGTTGTCAAAAATACAAAACGACTCGATCATGTAAGCATTCTAATGGAAGATACCAGTAAACGAATGGCATCTTTAGGGCAAATCGCAACGAATACGCAAAATGAAATTACCCATTCGCTTAGTGTCGCGAACCAAGCCGTTTCACTCTCTCACTCTGTTTCTCATAATGTCAATACGCTTATTTCTCAAATGCAAGAAACACTAGCCCTTAGTGTCACAAACCGAGGCAATGGACAAGCGGTTGCCAATGTGGCTGAAGAGCTTTTTGAGATTTCACATACGCTGACGAAGTTACTTTCTAAGTTTTTACATCAAGAAAGCGCTACCATAAGCGTAGAAGAGAAAAAAGAGCGCCTTAAACTAGCGGCTTAATCTTACCTGTCTGAAGAGATCGTGTATACAAACGTCTCTTCTTGTGTCTGTTTGAAGCCTAGTGTCTTATAGAGTTTTGCATCCGATATTTTTGCCAAAACAACAAGTTTTTGACACCCTTTTTTGGCACAAACAGACATGGCGTATTCAAGTAATGCGTTCAAAGCGTTCTGTTCGTTTTGTTTCGAGACAATCATCTCCATCACATAAGCACTTCGCTCCCCCGATAAAAGGGATGTGGTGTGCATAAGAGTAACCATACCTACGATTTCTTGCTCCTGTATCGCTAGAAGCAGAGAATGGCTATGTGCATTTTCAATCCAATGAGAAAGCATTGCAGCATGATCACATTCATCCTCTTTTTTCTTGGGCGAAACGCTCTTAATGAATGCACACAGGCTAGGTACGTCTTTCAGTGTCGCATTTCGTACTTCTACAGCATTTTCTTTATGGGTTGACTCATACGCTATAAGTATTTTCTTGCGCTCAATTCCCCAACGATACCCACTCATCGCACCACTTTTGGCAATAACACGATGACACGGGATAAGATAGCCTATATGATTTTTTCCAATAGCACTGGCAACGGCTCTCACAGCGTTAGGTTTTTCAATGTAATTCGCGATATCTTGATAGGTTGCTATCACCCCATTGGGAAGGTTTAACAGTGCTTTCCAAACATTGACTTGAAGGTTGGTTCCTTTGACTAAAAGGTTGTATTTTTTATTGTTGATAAAAATATTTTCCAAGTAGGTTTGCGCTTTTGCATCATCGTGCACCAAATTTGCATTTTCCCACAACTCTTTAAATCTCGCAAAAATTGCCTCTTGATTGTTGTCGATAAAGCCCAAATAACAGATACCTTTATCGGTATAGGCAATGAGCGCTTGTCCAAAAGGTGTGATGCCAAAACCATACGTGATGACAACATCTTTGCCCTTTTCTCTCCACTCTTTTGGAGTCACGCCGATTAAGTTGACAAAAAGCTCATGCAAACGACTTACACTCGAAAGGCCGATATCTAGGCTACTGTCTAAAATGGACTTCGACTCTTTGATATGCTCTTTGGCATAATTCAGCGTCACCGAGTGCAAAAACTGCATGGGTGTTACACCCACATACTCTTTAAAGACTCGAATGAAATGGTACTTACTCATACCAATATTGCTTGCTATGACATCGATGGAGGGCTGTTCTTTAAAGTGCGCATCGATATACTTGATCGCTTTTTCAATCAGCTGGTAATTGCTATGCAGCGTTTCGATATCACTCATCTAAGTCCCTCCATTTTAAAACGTTTAATAGGTCGAACAGCTATACACACTAAATTTTTGCAAAAGAGTTACCAACTCTTTTTTAATCTCAGCATGACGTGCAACATTGGTGATATCATCTAACACATCACAAATACGGTGAGCGATGAGCTCAAACTCTGCTTCTTTCATACCTAGTGTCGTGAGTGCGGAAGAGCCGATACGAACACCTGAAGTTTGCATAGCACTTCTGGTGTCATTGGGGACACTGTTTTTATTGACCGTGATACCCGCACACTCCAACGCTTTACTTGCCTCATCGCCTGAGAAATCTTTACTCAGTAATGATACCAAAATCAAGTGGTTGTCTGTTCCACCGCTGACAAGATCAAAGCCTCTTTGCAGTAAAACATTGCTTAGAACACGTGCATTAAGCTTCACTTGCTTTGCATACTCTTTCCACAATGGATCCAACACTTCACCAAATGCTACTGCTTTTGCAGCGATAACATGTAACAATGGTCCACCTTGCAAGGCAGGAAAAATGGCAGAATTGATCTTTTTGGCAAGCGCCTCATCGTTCGTCATAATCACACCACCCCTTGGACCCCTTAGTGTCTTATGCGTCGTAGAAGTGACTACATGGGCATAGGGAAAAGGACTCATGTGCTCACCCGCTGCGACCAAACCTGCAATGTGTGCGATGTCCGCAAATAAAATCGCTCCTACAGCATCCGCTATCTCTCGAAACTTTGCAAAGTCAATTTCACGTGCATACGCCGAAGCACCACATACGATCATCTTAGGTTTAACAATCGTTGCGATCTCCAACACCTTTTCATAATCAATAAAACCCTGAGCATCAACGCCATACGAGAATGACTGGTAATTTTTACCCGAAAAGCTCACTTTTGCACCATGCGTTAAGTGACCACCTTGTTGCAAATCCATACCGAGCAGTTTATCACCTGCTCGAAGAAGAGCTGCATAGACCGCACCATTGGCTTGGCTACCCGAATGAGGCTGGACATTGGCATAGTTACAGCCAAAAATGGCGCATAGTCTATCGATGGCAAGCTGTTCGATCTCATCGGCACATTCACAACCACCGTAATACCGCTTTTGTGGGTAACCCTCCGCATATTTGTTGGTAAAGATACTTCCCGTTGCTTCCATAACAGCAAGCGAGGTAAAATTTTCACTGGCGATCATTTCAAGATGCGTCGCCTGTCGTTCAAACTCATTGTTAAGAATGCTAAATACCCTCTTGTCTGCTGTTGCTAAGCGATCATTTTTGATGTAACTCATTGTGACTCCTTTGACTTAATAGAAAGAAGTGTAGCACCCTCAAAAAATTCATTCAATCCAAAAATTGCCCTCTTCTTTGGGTAAAAGCAATTTTTGGATTTTTACCTTTGATGCGTCATTACTATTCATGCCATCTCCTCCATTATTACCCATTACATCTTTTTTTTGAGTTTGGCTATCATTTTAAGCATACTCTAATGTGAGTTGCTTTAATATATGAGCAATTGTTCATATGAACATTTATATAATTTTCAAAGGATGAAAATGGGCGATGAATTTTGCAGTTGCGATATTGTGCATGATAACATCATCGAAATGGTCAAACAAAAAATGCCTGAAGAGGAGAAGCTTTACGATCTCGCCGAGCTCTTTAAAGTCTTTGGCGATACCACACGTGTGAAGATCATCTCGGCACTGTTTGAAGCGGAGATGTGTGTATGCGATATAGCAGAGTTATTAAGTATGACACAGTCCGCTATCTCGCATCAACTTCGTGTCCTTCGACAAGCAAGGCTTGTAAAACACCGCAAAGAAGGCAAAGTTGTCTTTTACTCTTTGGACGATGAGCACATTAAATCTATTTTCAATCAAGGCTTAGAACATATATTAGAACCACGAGGATATGAGTATGCAATTTCATAAAACCGCACCCGAACCAGAGGTGTGTGACACCACAGTAGGGAGTTGTTGTTCTAGGTGTAAACCTGCCATTCCACACGATCACGACCATGACGACGACCATCATCACCATGGATTAGGTGATTCTAGTTTGAAAGAAATGCTCACATCATGGCATTTCATCACGTTTTGTATAGGAGCCACGCTTTTCATCACCGCCCTACTCATGGACGAAAGCAATCCTTTGATGTTCTGGACATACCTCATTAGCTTCTTCTTAGTCGGTGGCGAAATCTTATATATGGCGCTGACTAACCTTTTTAAAGGGCATCTGTTTGATGAAAACTTCTTGATGGGGCTTGCAACCGTTGGTGCGTTTAGTATTGGCGAATACCCAGAAGGTGTCTCGGTCATGCTCTTTTTCCGTATCGGTGAGTTTTTCCAAGACTTAGCAGTCGATCGCTCTCGTAAATCCATCACGAAACTGATGGACATTCGCCCTGATTTTGCAAACCTTCAAACAAGCAATGGTGAAGAGAAAGTCGCACCAAGTGACGTACTTGTAGGCAGTCGCATCATCGTAAAACCAGGTGAGAAAATTCCACTCGATGGCATCATCATTGAGGGTCGCTCTACACTTGATACCTCTGCCCTCACAGGGGAATCTCTTCCAAAAGAGGTTAATAAAAATGATGAAGTGCTCTCAGGAACAATCAATAAAACGGGTGTACTCATCGTTGAAACCACAAAGCTTTTCTCAGAGTCTACCGTTTCAAAAATCTTAGACCTTGTTCAAAATGCAAGTTCCAAAAAAGCTAAAACCGAGCAGTTCATCACGCAATTTGCGAAATACTATACGCCATTTGTCGTTATCTCCGCCGCCCTACTCGCTTTCTTGCCACCTCTTTTAATGGAAGATGCACTTCTTAGTGAATGGTTTAGACGCTCTTTGGTTTTCCTTGTTGTCTCCTGCCCATGTGCGCTTGTCGTTTCCATTCCCCTTAGCTTCTTTGGCGGCATCGGTGGTGCGTCTAAAAATGGTATCTTAGTCAAAGGTGGAAACTTCCTTGAAGCACTGAACAGTGTTGATACGGTTGTTCTAGATAAAACAGGAACCCTTACTAAAGGTGTTTTTAGCGTCACCTCCATCACGGCACTTGAGGGATACAGTGAAGAGGATGTACTACGCCTTGCAGCGTTAGCTGAGATGCACTCAAACCACCCTATCGCCCTTTCCATCAAACGTGCCTACACTGAGCCTTTAGAAGCAGTGGTCAGTTCGTATGAAGAGCTGGCAGGCTATGGGGTCAAAGCTATTATAGACGACCAAACTGTGCTTGCAGGCAATGACAAACTTCTTGTAGAGCAAAACATCTCACACGAAAAGCTTTCTACTCCAGATACCATTGTTTACATCGTCGTTGAGGGTGCCTTAGCGGGTTACCTCACCATTGCGGATGAGCCAAAGGAGGATAGTGAAAGAGCCATTTTAGCCCTTAAAGCGCTGGGTATCAAAGAGATTGTAATGCTCACAGGCGACAATAAAGAGACGGCAAAAAAAGTCGCTACTGAGCTTGGTATCACGCAGGTTGAAGCAGAACTCTTACCGCATCAAAAAGTACAAAAACTTGAAGAGATCATGGCACGAAAAAATGGCAAAGGTAAAACCGTCTTTGTGGGTGATGGCATTAATGACGCACCTGTTTTAGCGCGCTCTGACATTGGAATTGCTATGGGTGGCGTAGGATCTGATGCTGCCATTGAAGCAGCCGATGTGGTTATCATGACCGATGAGATCAGTAAAGTGGCAACTGCACTTAAAATTGCTCGAAAAACACACGTCATCGTATGGCAAAATATCATCTTTGCACTCGGAGTCAAAGGGGCTATTTTGATTATGGGAGCATTTGGTGTTGCTACCATGTGGGAAGCGGTTTTTGGTGATGTGGGTGTTGCCCTCATTGCCGTTCTTAACGCGACACGTGTCTTAACACACAAATAAATACTCTCAAGATGCCCTATTTTAGGGCATCTTCTCTTTTATGCTGTCAGTTTCAATCCCATAACACTCACGATAATCATCGCTAAAAAACCTATACGTTTCCACTCTCTTGACTCACCATAAAATGCCATACCTACAAGAGCGCCCCCCAACACCGCCGATGCCTGTCCATATGGCATAGGTAAGTCCCATAGGCAGCGTGTTCATAGCATACGATAAACAAAAAAGGCTACATGCAAAACCTAGAGCAATTAAAACGATGATTTTCCACTCTTTTCGTTTTTTATAAATATTGAGCATTGCAACACCAAAAACTTCAAAACATCCTGCAAATATAAGTGCTATCCAATCCATTAAGCATGCACCTTTTCAACACTCACATCGTGCTCTTCTGTAATCATCTTAAGCCCAATCACACCTAAGAGTAAAAGTGCAATCAAAAGAACTTTCACAACACCGAGCGTTTCACCAAAAAACAGTGTATCTATCACAATTGTACCAACCGTACCAATACCTGTAAATACAGTATAGGTCGTTCCAATAGGAAGCTTTTTACCATCAAACGTCAACAACACAAATGTCGTAACAATACATGAAGCCGTGCCTATCCATTCAAAAGGGTTAGAAGCATGCTTCAAGCCAATAACCCACAACACTTCAAACACTGTCGCTACAAAAATAGCCATCCAGTATAGATTCATTTTTTCTTTCCTTCATTATCCAGTTTAAGTAGCGCATCTAGCATGATCAAATACTCACTAAAATAGACTTTCATGTCGTAATTGTCATTCATCAATGCGTGCAGATACATCCCATCCGCAGTCGCAATCAAACTGCGTGCCAGTTTTTTAGTATCTTGATGCAGATGTCCTTTTTCAATCAATTCATCAAAAATCTCTTCAATATATGAAAAAAGTAACTGGTAAAATTCTGTATTGAGTTGTTTTATTGCGCTGTTATCGGCATTGACATACAAATGAAAGGTGCTCTTTAACAACCTATCTAAATCGGCAAATCTTGGCTCTACATTGCCCAAAAAAAAGGCAAAAAAAGTGTTCATTTTGTCTAAAAACGTTGATTTTGATTTTGTCTGTTCATACGTATAGGCAAATGCTTCATAACACTTCTGATCGATCGTCTTACAGATCAATGCCTCTTTTGTTTTAAAGTAATAATAAAACTGTCCTTTTGACATCTGCAGCGAATCAATAAACTTGTTAAGCGAAAAATGGTTGATGCCATTTTTTAACAACTCTTCATACGCTTTTTCGCAAATGTACTCGAGTTTATCGTCTACATTGACCTTCTTTGGCATACAACTCCTTTAAATAAACCAGTGGTCTAATTATAATAACTCGCTACTTTTATTTTAATTAAACCACTAGTCTATATAGAATAATCTACTTTGCACTCTTTGTGAGATACTGCATAATGTTATTTTTTCTTGACAAATTATAACTTTGCAACGCATATGTCACACTCAAAGGTTATTATTTTACTCAAGAAACAAAAAGGAGTATCCTCATGAATATCTCAAAACAGTTAATGACCATGTTAGGCTTGTCGCTACTTGGGTTCATTCTTATTTTTAGTATTAGTCTCTCAAAAATGGATCAAGTCTTTGAAAAAACAAATACGTGTAACGTTAACTCATTACCCAGCATCCTCGTGATGGATGATTTGTTGCAAGGGATCTATCGTATTCGATTGATTCTTTGGGAAACAACGACATCAGATTCCCATGATGCAAATGAATTTCAAAAACTAATGGAACGTTACAAAACGGCAAAAACAAAGTTTGATAAAGACTATAAAAGCTATGAGCTTTTACTTTCCGATGCCAAAGATAAAGAACTCTATGAAAAAGAGGGAAAGCTCTTCGCCCAGTACAGCCTTGTTGTTGACCAAATTCTAAAATTAGCCAGTGAAGGTAAATTATCGGATGCAAAAAGTCTATTTCTTGCCAATCGTTCTACGGCCCAAGAACTTGGAAAAACTTTTGAAGATCACATGGACTACAATCAAGTCCTTGCATCACAAGATGCAAAAATTGCTGTGGAAACAAAGCAAAGTGCAACATTTTGGATGATTATTATTGCTTTAATTATTTCGACTTCTGTGATAGCGTTAAGTGTTTTAATCCGCAAGAACATTATGCAAGGTGTGCACTTGATACGAGATAGTATCACAAACTTTGTACGCACTAAAGAGCTTCGATTTAGAATTACCTATGCTAAACAAAATGAAATTAAAGAGATTGTTGATAGCTTTAATGACTTGGTCAATACCCTAGAGCATACCATTACTGATGCTAAAACCTCTTCCAATGAAAATGCATCGGTTTCACATGAACTCAGTACCACCAGTATGCAAATAGGAAGAAATGCAGAACAAAGCTCAAGTATTGTTGAAAATACCATTCATGAGATTGATACGATTAAATCCTTTGTACAACAGACAGCTAAACTCTCAGAAGGAATGAAAGAAGAGATCACAGATGCAGGTAAAAAACTAAACCATGCACAAGATGAAATCATTGCATTACGTAATGAAGTGGATCAAGCCAGTGAAGCTGAAACTGCCCTTGCAGGACAGTTAGAGCAGATGAGTAAAGATGCAGAACAAGTTAAACAGATTCTTACTGTGATCTCAGATATTGCAGATCAAACAAATTTACTTGCGCTTAATGCTGCTATTGAAGCAGCAAGAGCTGGAGAACATGGACGAGGATTTGCAGTGGTTGCTGATGAAGTACGAAAACTAGCAGAGCGAACACAAACTTCACTGACAGAGATTAATGCTACGATCAATATCATTGTTCAATCCATTGTAAACTCTTCAGATCAAATGAATAGAAATGCTAAAAATATTCAAAGACTCTCCACTGTTTCAAGTACAGTAGAGAGTACCATTGTAGGAACAACCAAAGTCATGCACAATAGTATTGCCTCTGTCACGCAAAGTGCACAGAACTCATTAAAGATTGCACACGATACTGATAAAATTGTAGAGATGGTTTCTAACATTAACACACTCACCTCTCAAAATGCCAGAAGTGTTGAGGAAATCGCTGCTGCTGCTGATCATCTCTCTAGGTTGTCAGAGAGTCTAAACCAAAAGCTCAACCAATTCCAATAAAGAGAAAGCGGCTTAGTCCGCCTTCTCTCTTACACTACTACTCTTTTTTCATCAGCATTTCTTGAAAACTCTTTGATAAAATAACACATCTGATTTTTCGGAAGTATGAATGCAAAAAATCTGTAAGTATGCCATCTTGGGCATTACGTTTCTTCATGTACTACACATCATTACCCCTTTGTATGAAAATATTCTTGCATGCTTGACACTGGTTTTATTTCTTTTTGGGCTTCCTGCTCAAAAAAAAGGCTTTCGCACCATTACGCTTCTTTTTTTACTTTTTGGTATTGGCATCCTAATCGCGTATAAACTCCCTTTTTCTATTTGGGTCAGTTCACTCAATTCCATGACCAACATTATTGCGATTATTGTCGTTATGCAGCTTTTTGCCCTTCCTATCGAAGTGGGAGAGTACAGCGATGCTGTCGAGTATTGGCTGAAGCGTTTGTTTCAAAAAGAGAGTTCTTTGTACCTCTTTGCCATGGTTGTCACCAATCTGTTTTCAAGCTTCTTACTTTTTGGCACTGTTCCCGTGATGGTTGCACTGTTTGACAAAGCCCTAAAAAACAGCATTTCCGAATATAAACGTTTTTTTGCAACCGCCATTATGCGTGGCTATACCTTGGTGCTGTTTTGGGCACCAGGGGCTGTGATGATTCTCTTAGTAATGCAGGTCACACATATTACATGGTCACAGCTTTTTATCCCAGGTCTGATGATAAGCATCATTGGGCTTTTGACCTCTTATGTGATTGAACACTTTTCTGGGCTCAGCAAGCCTATTTTAACGCACATTTCTGCCCCACTTACGATCACACAAAGTGAAGCGACCCACAAGTCATTTCACATTATTCTTGTCATTTTAGGGCTTATTTCATCGATCTCTCTTTTTGAGATGTTCTCCATTGGCACGAGTACAGGAAGAATTTTACTTGCAGGGGCTTTGGTTTCAACCATTTGGATTCTTTACTACATCAAACATACGAAGCTCAAAGAGATTGCTTCGCTTTATTGGCAAAGCGGCATTACCCAAGCAACTGATTTTTCGCTCTTTTTTATAGCCGTTGGACTGTTTGCAGGAGCAATCGATCATAGTGGTATTTTGGAGTTAATTCAACCGCTTCTTCAAGAGAGTGTTAATCATTTGGGTATTTTTGCGTTGGTGATTATTCCCGTTGTCTTTATCGCTATTGCGGTGTGTGGGATTCACCCTTTTGTGCTCGTTGTTATGCTCGGTAAAATTCTCTTAGCCTTAACCCTACCCCTTAACAATGTCTCCATCGCACTCATTTTAATGCTCTCTTCTGCCATAGCATTTATCATCTCACCCTTTGCGGGTATGTCTCTGATGACCGCTAAATTTTTGCATGTCACCCCTTTTGATGTTTCCATCCGTTGGAATCTTCTTTTTTGTCTTATTTTTCTCATAGAAGGTCTTATTTTTGCCTATGTGTGGTCACTCTAAAGCGCTGCTTAAAAAATAAGCAAAAAAGTGCCTTTCAACCCACTTTCTCTGCTTAATTTTGTGCTAAACTACTTTTATGACATTAAAAATTCATTCTGCAAAAAGGAAAAGCACCAAAGGTGCGTGGGCATTCTGCCGAAGAAAACTTAGTGTTAGTGTCGTTTTTAAAGCTTTGCTTTAAAAGCGTGTCAAGATTGAGTAAAAAAGGGCAAAGGTACAGGTTATGATTGAGTCACACAGTCCACATTATGATGCTTTTAAAAGCATTTTAAATACCATCGATACAGAACGCGTCCAAGAGCTACTCGCTTACATGAACACCGAAGCGATCAACTTCAACCTTTTCAAAAACAACGCTTTTATTGAGCGTAAATTTCCATTCGACATTATTCCTCGTATTCTCTCTTCACATGAGTTTACGTACCTTGAAAAAGGAATACAGCAACGCATATACGCACTCAACCTCTTTTTAGAAGATATCTACGGTGCGCAAAAAATTCTCAAAGATGGCATTATTCCTAGTGAATTTGTCTTCTCATCCAAAGCTTACTTACCCGCTTTTGCGAACACACCTGTGGCGAAAAACATTCGTGTGCACATCAGTGGCATTGATCTCGTTAAAAACAGTGTCGGCGATGGTTGGGTCGTACTAGAAGATAATCTCAGAGTACCTAGTGGTGTGAGTTATCCACTCTCTTTACGTATGCTTACACGCAAAGTCTTTCCTGAGTTTTTTGAAAAACTGCCTATTCAAAGCGTGCATGACTACCCAAAACGTTTGGAGAAAGCGATGGAGTATGTCAATCGTGGCGGCATCAATGTCATCTTAACCCCAGGGCGCTATAACTCTGCTTTTTACGAACACTCTTATTTAGCCAAAGAAAGCGGAGCGATTTTAGCCTCTGGCGATGACTTGGTCGTGGAAAAAGACAAGCTGTATCTCAAAACGTACAGTGGCAAAAAAGCCCGTGTAGGCGCAGTGTACCGCAGGCTTGATGATGACGCACTCGATCCTATTGAGTTCAATCCAGACTCACTCATCGGTGTTTCTAACATCACACAAGTCTATCGCTCAGGCAATGTAGCGATTATGAACAGCATAGGAAACGGCATCGCCGATGATAAGGGCATCTACTACTTTGTGCCTGAGATGATTCGCTACTACATGAAAGAAGAACCGATTTTACAAAATGCGCCAACCTATCTTGCCTTTTTTGAAAAAGATCGTAACCATATCTTGCAAAATATGCGCAACCTTGTCATCAAAGATGTTGCAGAAGCGGGTGGATATGGCGTTGTTTTTGGCTCAAAACTGACCAAAAGTGAGCGTGAGAAACTTAAAAGCGCTATTATCGCTGAACCTCGCCGCTTTATCGCGCAAGAAGTGATAGAATTTTACGACATCGAATGCCTTGATGAAAATGGAGCTCTTTCTCCTCGTAAGGCTGATTTGCGTATGTTTTCCATCTATGGAGAGGACATTTTTGTCTGGCCAGGCGGACTCACACGCTTTGCTATGGATCCGAGCAGTTACATCGTCAACTCCTCACAAGGTGGCGGGTTTAAAGATACATGGATATTAAAGGAGAGCAAATGATACTTATCTCACCTAAAACAGCCGAAAACCTTTACTGGATGGGGCGTTATATCCAAAGAGCAGAAACCATGACACGTCTTGTGATCTCCCTTTTCGATAAAATCCTCGATGAGGACTTTGATGATGCAAAAAATTTCTATGCAAGGCTTGGAATTGCACTTCATTATGACTCATCGCAAGCATTTTTAAGACAAAGCGTTTTTGAGGTAGAGCATGCCAGTCTTATCTCTGTCATTCAGTATGCAAGAGAAAATGCAATTTTAACACGCTCGCACCTTTCAAACCGTATGTTTAGCCGTATCAATGCTCTTTATCTTGCCTATCAAGCAGCCAAAGAAGAGCGCACTGTTTCACTCTTTTGGCTTGAATCAACCCTCAAAGAGCTTGATGCCATCTGGGGAAATTTAGAACTTACTTTAGTGGAAGCTAAAGAATCTCCGCTTATTCAACTTGGAAAAATTGTGGAGAGAATGGATCTAAACATTCGTATGTATGACAGCATCGAAGCAGCCCTTTTGGATGTAGAAAAGCTCAACATCATCGCAGAGAAGGTTCGACCAAACCATAAGCATGTTGCGCTTTCATCAAGCAATAAGTATAAAATATTAGAAAAAATAAATTCTGTTTACGGAACACTTGCCTATGTCTCTGAAAGTTAATTTTTCATACGCATTTACGCTCAACTTCAAAGAAGCCGTACGCAAGCATGCCTTTTGTTTGCGCATGCTTCCCATCAGCAATGGCGTGCAAACCCTACTGGATTGGGAACTTCACATCAACAACGATGTTCCTTTTTACGTAAGCCGTGATGGCTTTGGCAATGATTTGATCTTTGGTACCATCGAGAAGTCTCACCGCAATTTTGAAGCAGTGCTCAAAGGCAGTGTGGCATTTCATGGAAGTTATCAGTACAAAGATAACGAAAATGCTGCGTTGTACGTGCATCCAACCACACTCACACCTTTTTCACCTCTTGCGCGTGATTATTTGGAGACGTTGATGCTTCCTCAATCACCTCTTAGTTTAGCAAAGATGCTGAATCAAACCATTTTCCAAAACTTTGAGTATCTAGCAGGTGTTTCAACGACCTCCTGTGACGCCGATGCTCTACTTTTACGCCATCATGGTGTCTGTCAAGACTTTAGTCATTTGCTCATTACGCTCCTTCGCCTAAGCCACATTCCTGCACGCTATGTGGCGGGATTTATCGATGGTGAAGGCGAAAGCCACGCATGGGTTGAAGCGTTTATTGATGGGTATTGGAGAGGGTTTGACCCGACCAATGGCATTATGCTAGAGCATCAGCCTTACATCAAAATCGCACATGGAAGAGATTTTCTGGACTGTCGTCTCAACCGCGGGGTGTTTATCGGAAAAAATCAACAAAATTTATACGTTAACGTTACGGTTGCGAGGGATGAACAATGATAGAAGAGGTCTTTAGCGTCAAACTTCCTGTGGATGAGACCTTAAAACTCAAACGAAACCGTTTCAATCCACCTGACATCACTAAGTCAACCAAACGCATTTCCATCATCACGGGAACACATGGCGATGAGCTTGAGGGGCAGTATGTTTGTTATCTGCTCATCAAATGGCTGAGGGAAAATCCAAAAAAGATAAAAGGCATTGTGGACATTTACCCTGCTATGAATCCTATGGGCATCGATAGTATCAATCGCCTTTTCCCGTTTTACGATGTTGATCTTAACCGTACCTTCCCTGGGCATACGGCGGACTTTTTACCTGCACAAGTCGCCAATGCCATTGTAGAAACCGTTAAAGGGAGTGATTTCGCCATCGATATTCATGCAAGTAACATATTTTTACGAGAACTGCCTCAAGTGCGCATTAGCCGCTCAAATGCACATGAACTTGTTCCATTGGCTGAGAAAATTGGCATTGATTTTATTTGGGTGCATGATGCTGTGACTGTTTTAGAGTCCACCTTTTCGCATGCTATGAATTCCATCGGTACCAAAACTCTTGTGGTGGAGATGGGTGTTGGCATGCGCATTACCAAAGAGTATGGGCAAAATCTTGCCAATGGATTGCTCAATTTTATGGCGCATGTGGGCATCATCGATGAACCAGTGCATCCTTGTAAAACATCCATCTCGACACAAAACTCTGAGGTCTATTTTATCAATGCTTCAGAAGCGGGCATTTTTATACCTACCTTAGAGCATAATGTCATGGTGAAAAAAGGCGAGAAACTAGGAGAGATTATCGACCCGTTAGAGGGCATTATTAAAGAGCGTTTACTAAGCCCTTGTGATGGACTTTTGTTTACCATACGAGAATACCCTGTCGTGTATGAAGGCTCTTTGCTTGCGCGCATTTTAGAAAATCCATTTGAGGTGAATGAATGAGAGAAGAGATATTGTGTGAGCTCACGTCCCTCAGTCGTGAGCCATTGCGCATCAAAGGGTTTCGCTTTGGCATCCCCAATAGTAAACCAAGCTGTGTCATTGTAGGTCCACTCACAGGGACTGCCATAGACCAACTCTGGGTTGCCTCCAGACTGGTGCGCTTTTTACGTCAACAAGAACTCGAAAACCCCGCTTTCATCAAAGGTGAAATTCTCGTTGTTCCAGCGGTCAATCCTTACTCGTTTAACATGGGAAAAACCTTCTGGCCTCTTGATAACACCGACATCGACGCGATGTTTCCAGGCTATGACAAAGGCGAAACGACACAGCGCATCGCAGCGAAACTGTTTGAGAAAATCAACCATTTTGAGTATGCCGTCCTTCTTGAAGCACGCAAAGACCGTGTGGAGTGCATTCCTTACGTTAAAGTACTTCGTACAGGGTATGAAGATGTGCATGAAGCACAAGCGTTTGGGTTAGAGTTTATCCACTACAAAGACCCAACACCTAGCGATACCGTCTCACTAAACTACAACTGGCAAATCTGGAATGCCAAATCTTTTTCCATCATCTCAGGCAAAAAAGGCACGCTTAGAAAAATCGAGTCAACGAAAGTATTTGATGCTTTGATTCGCTTTTTGGCTAAAAAAGAAATGATTGATTACACTGCGTTTGAAGGCGCTGTGGGAAACATCATCACTAGTGAAGATATGGAAGTGGTTAAAAGCAATTCAGCAGGGCTTTTTGATGCGCTTGCACCCATTGGTGAACACGTGGTACACGGTCAACCTTTAGCACGCATCTATAACGCACTCGATGGCTCACTTTTGCAAACCATCATTTCACCGTGCGAAGGGATTATTTCGTGTAAATACGACTATCCGCTCATTTTTCAAAATGCGGTGGCGTTTCGCATCGTTAAACTTGAACACTAAAGCGGTGGCTCAAACACTATTTTGTGCGTTTGAGCCAAACCACCGTTATGCGTCTAATACTTCAATAGACGCAACACCTCGTCCTTGCATGTAAGTAATGCCCAAATACTTAATCGTTGCAATATCTTGATCATTTTCAATGTTCGTAGCGATGATAGAGATACCAAGGCTGCGTGCGATATTATTTAGACTCTCTTGATTCTTTCCTGTGCTTGCATCAAGCATCACATCTTTCAAATAGACGATAGAACACTTCACATAATCAGGTCGTATCGCTTGAAGATAATACGCCCCCTCGGAAGGAATCGCAAAACTATCAATGCCAAAACGGCATCCTAGCATTTTGAGTTGACTGCTCAAAGAGACGATGGCATCGAGGTTATGAAGCACCACTCTGTTGCTGACTTCAAACCAAACCATAGAGCGTTGCATAGGCGATAATTTTTCCAACTGCTCTTTAAGCCACTGAATGTTGATATAGTGTTTGACAAACTCTGCACTTAAATTAAGTGCTAAAGGTGTGTTATGCTCTTGAGAAACGAAGCGTTGAAGCATCTTTTGAATCATATAACGATCAATACCATCTGCCAAGCCCAAAACTGTTGCCATTGGCAAGAAAAACCCTGCCGAATGGGTAAATCCATCGCTGCCTTTGAGGCGAATAAACACCTCTTCATGCACCACTGTTGAGACACCCTCTTCCTCATGTATCACATTTTGTGTTGCAAAGATAAAGCGAGATTCATTCAACCCTTCGACCAACTCTTTACGCCACTCTTCACGGCTTAAAACCAAGGTATGTTGCTGTCGCAATGCCTGGATACACGTAAAGCTACCATTTTGTTTGGCTTGTGACACGGTTAAGTCTGCTTTTGAAAGAAGCGATTTGACGCTGTCTTGCTCATTGTAAGCTCCCATACCTACACCAATCACTAAGTACTCCAAGGCATGCACATCGATACCTTTTTGAAACTCTACCAGCATTCTATCGAGATGTTTTTTCAAAAGGACATCATCTTGTAGTGGCATGAGAAGGAAAAAATCACTCTCGTTTAATCTTGCAAAGAGTGTATGTTCGCTTAAACCTGCACAGTTAAGAAGCGCTTGCGCGACCTTCTGAATCAATTTACTATAATTTTCATACCCATACTCTTTTTTAAATGTCTCTAATTCGTCAATGCTGAGCATAACGTACAAGCCTTGTGATAACGTGGTATCACCTTGAAGATACTCTGGCAATTTACTCACCAAATAACGACGATTGTAAAGCTTTGTCTCGGCATCTTTGTAAAGAAGCTCTTGGTATTTGACCAAGGTCTCATTTTCACGCTCGAAGATATCTTTTACCTTTGAAACCATCGCATTCATCGCCACTGTTGCAGAGCGAAACTCGGTTGTAAAAGGCATCTTTGGTTCAATGATAAAACGGTTTTCAATAATGCCCTTTGCTTGATTGCGAATCTGTTTGATAGACTGAAGACTCAGAGTCAGTAAAAGATACAATAACCCTAAAACCAAAATACCAATCACCACAAATGTCTGAACAAGGTCGATCAAGGTTTGATAGAGTTGGCGGTATGCGTTGCCTGTATGCCCGCTGACTTCGAGTGTACCAAAGCGACTCCATCCCATCATGATGTCACTCGTTGCATAGGCATTTTGAATCGTTACCATATGAATAAACCACTGTGGAACATCGCTCACAAGTACATCGGTTTCTTTAACGTAGATGGGATTTCCCTCAACACCGATGAGAGCGATGCGTTCATAGTATCCGCTGTCGTAAATTGCATTGATCATTGTCTCCATGCTGGCTACATCTTCAGGATCAACAATTTTGGAAAGCGAAAGCCCCAAAGAATGCGCTGTATTTTTAGCATTGGTATAGAGTTGGTCTTGCACAAAGGATGTGGCAGTTTTAAAATTTAACACCATAACACACACTAAAATTACGCCTAAAAAAAGACTGAGCATTACTGCCATCTGTTTAAAAAGAGTCATCACTTTTCCTTTTTCGCTATTTTGAGCTCATCCCATGCACGTGTCTGTTTAGTAACGGCAGGAAGCATTTTGCCCAGTTGTGCTTGTTTGGCATTGAACAAATCATCACCACTGAAGCTGTACATTGGAACCAAGTCGGTACGCTCATTGGCTGGGAGGATTTTGTAGTTGTAATTGTCTAAAACCAAAGGGATGGATTTTGGAGTCGGATAATAGGTCAGTACCATATGCGCTACGTTAAATTTGAGTGATTTCGCATAGGTCATGTACATCTTGGAAGGTGGAACACCCAGTTCTTTGAGTGTAAAATATTTTGCGATGACATAGTCTTCACAATCCCCTTTATCTTTGCCAATAAACTCTAAGCGTGTTGCCCAGTAGTCATCAGCACCCCAAACGGTTTTGTCACTATGGTACGGTGTGGCATTAAAAAAGTCATTGACTTTTTCAAGCTTGTCTAGTTCACTGTCGTCTTGAGCGCGGTTCATCATCGCGATAAGTGCTAAAACACGTCTTTTAGCAAACACTCCATACTCTTTTTCAACCTTCTCCAATGAGATGCCTGAGAGAATGAATTCGACAGTACTAAAAAGGGTGACGGTAAGTACCGCCACCCCAAAACATAAGACAAGAATGTTTGTTTTCATGTCCTATTATAGCAAAACTAGATCGTGTCGTGGATGTTTTGCTCAACCTTAACAACCACAGAAGGATCTCCAGCATTAGTATAGACATCAAACGTATGACTCGCTCCATTAACCGTCTCAATTACTGGAGTTGCAGATTTTGACCAGCCATTACTATTGGCAAAATCAACTTTATCTCCTGTGTCACCAAGGATATATAAGTCTTTCGTATTCTCTGTCATATCAATGACATCTTGAAGCGAAAGGTTTTTCATTTCAACATTCGCTTTAGTAAGATCAAACACTTCAATATTTTCAATTGGATTACTATAACTATCTAATGCACCAAAATTAATACTCGTGTTTTCTCTGAAGAGTAACGTATCAGTACCTGTACCACCATTAATGACATCATCACTTGAATCGTATATCAAAGTATCGTTACCACTTCCACCATACAATTCGTCACTGCCATTTTCACCCGTCAAGGTATCATTACCATTTCCACCCTCGAGAACATCTTTTGCATTACCACCAATGAGTATGTCGTTGCCATCTTTGCCTTTAAGATACGAACCATAATTATCACTAATGATAATTTCGTCACTATTCGTTCCTTCAAGAATATAGTCTCCTACGCTTTTTTGTGTAATAGTGACCTGTGCCGTTGAACCATCGGCAGTGTAATTAAACGAACCACCATCTGGATCAAATGGCCAATTAGAATCATCCCTAACCGTGATAGAATCACTATTGAGAGTAACTGTTGTTAAATCTGATTTATTCGATACTGCTGTAATATCTGTTAGACCTGAGTCATTGGCAAGTAATGCCCACTCTGGAATAGTAAACAATGCGGTACCTGCATTGGTGATGATATGATCTGCAGTAGCAGTCGCTTCAACAATATTTTGCTCATTAAGTGTAACACTAACATACTTAGTGGTACTGCCATCGCTTACGCCAACCGTAAGAGTATGCGTATTTGCACCTGATTCATAATCATTGACAAAGGAAGCTGCACCTGCTGTTGTTAAGCTAATAGCACCTGTTGTGGCATTGATGGTAAAGTAGTTATTGCTATTTCCACCTGTAATGCTATAGGTCAATGTTGCACTATCAACATCTGTTGCATTGACGGTACCAAGAGTCGCACCTGATGCACTGTTCTCATTGTAGTTAAAGCTATAAGAAGCTTGTCCAAACACTGGAGCATCATTCACAGGAGTAATATCAAGTGTTGCACTGCCTGCAACCGTTTTATCACCATCACTGATGGTATAGCTAAAGCTTACCGAAGTATCATCATTGCTTGCTGGAGTATATGTCCATGTTCCATTGCCATTATCAACCAAAGTACCATTGCCTGCACTAATGGTTAAGCCTGTTGCAACAAGGGTATCACCTTCAATATCACTCGCATTTGCAAGTAATTGTGCTTGTGTGATCACAAGGCCTACGGTTGTATCTTCTGCAATCGCAGCAAGCGTGATTGGTGATGTAATAGGTGCATCATTGACTGGATTGACATACAAGGTCACTGTTGCAGTATCGGTACCACCATTATTATCGCTGATTGTGTAAGTAAAGGTAGCTACACCATTGTAGTTCGCTTCTGGTGTAAAGACAACTTTACCATCAACAATTTCGACAGTACCATGCGTTGCATTTTGAACACTACTAATAGAGAGCGTATCCCCATCAAGATCTGTATCGTTACCTAAAAGGGTAGCAGGTATGATGGTAAGCGCTGTGTCTTCATCAGTAACTAACGCTGTATTGATCGATTTGAGTTGGACATTATCGATTGCCATACCTGCGTTATCATTTGACGTACCAATTTCTTTAAACGTAAGGGTATTGTCTCCATTTTGTGCTGTCAAATTGAGAGTTAACTTCTCCCATGCTTGGGTATTATTACCTTGAACCGTTGCAACGACAACACCATTCCAAAGGATTTGCATGACACCAGAAGCCTCACCTTCTCCTTGCATAAGTGCTTTGTCACGATAATCAACAGAGAACTGATACAATGAACCCTCAGTTAAGCCACTAATCGTTTGAGTAATCGCTGAATTTCCAGGAGTTGCTCCAAGATCCATATAGTGAGCACCATCCGTTGTACCCACACCTGCATGACCTCCTGCGTGCGGTTCCATCGGAGCCATCGTCTCATCTGTCAAATCCCATCCCGTAATAGACTTCATATGAACAAGAGTTGTTCCAGTCAAGCTACCCAATGCTACACCTGAGACAGTTTGATTATTGGCATCAACGCCATTAATGTCTTCAAAACTTCCATTGATAATGAGGTTATCACCAAGATAGCTATAACTATCATCAATAGCATCAGGTAAGTCGTTAACTGGATTTACTGTAATAACGGCATTGGCACTTGAAGAAATGACACCTTCATTATCGGTTACAGTAAAGCTAACGGTTACTTCTCCGTTGAAATTTTGAGCTGGTTTAAAGACCAAGTTCGCTGCTTCCTCTGGAGTTAATGCTGTTGTTGTTGAAACAGGTGTTGTTCCATCAGCATAATAAAGAACGCCTTGTGCCGCTGTTGGAAGCGTCGTAATCATAACAGAAGCAATAGAACCATCAACATCCGTACCTGCTAGACTGACAGCGATAGAAGAGTCTTCATCTCCACTTGCAGTACTTGGAGTTGCGATTGGCGCATCATTGATTGGATTAACATACAATGTTACTGTTGCTGTATCGGTAAGCGTTCCATCACTGATAGTATAAGTAAAGGTTGCCTCTCCGCTGTAGTTCGCTTCTGGTGTAAAGACAACATTACCCGCTACAATTTCAACAGTACCATGGGCTGCATCTTGAACAGAAATAATGCTAAGTGCATCACCATCTACATCGCTATCATTGCCAAGTAACGTACTTGGATCGATAATCAACGGTGTATCTTCATTGGTAACCAACGAAGAAAGACCATCTGATGAGCCTGAAAGCGTATGATACGTAGCGCCATTGTTATTGCTAAGCTCTACTTTTAGAACAGCCTGACCTGCTTGATCCCAATACACGATGCTAATCTCATGCGTACCACTCGTTGCGATCGTAAAGCTAGGGCTGGTTGTTGTTCCTGGTGAGCGAATATTATCAAATGAAGAGACCATTTGACCATCGATATAAATGGCATATCCATCATCAGAATAGACTTTAAATTTGTACGAACTACCCGCATCTAATTCAATCGATCCTGTAAGTTTAATGATAGCATCCGAACCAACATCGCTGTTTTGTACCAAATTGGAAGCATTGGTTGTACCTAAGAAGGCAGCAAGTTTGCCAGAACTTCCTAAGCTATTCGTAATTTCACCATAATTGATTGTACTTGCTGTAAACGTTGCATCTGGAGTCGTTTTTGCGATGAAACTTTCTACTTGACTAATACGCACCAAGTTAGAACCATCCAAAGTTGTACCTTCGTGATACGCATAGTATTGTCCACTAAGTCCACTGATGACATACGCGTCATCAATAGCATCTGGCGCATCGTTCACTGGTGTAATGTCAAGTGTTGCGCTACCTGTAATCGTTTTTGGATCAGCTACACCATTGGTTGTGCCATTGTCAGTAATTTTATAGCTAAAGCTTACCGATGTGTCATCATTGCTTGCTGGCGTGTATGTCCATGTGCCATCACCATTATTGACCAAACTACCTTTACCACTTGTAATAGCAAGATCAGTTGCGACTAAAGAATCATGTTCAACAGGATCACTCGCATTGGCAAGTAAATCAGCTTGTGTGATAAGACGTGCACCGCTATCTTCAGCAATCGCAGCAAGAGTCACTGGTGTTGTCACTGGAGCATCGTTCACTGGTGTAATATCGAGTGTCGCACTGCCTGCAACGGTTTTATCACCATCACTGATGGTATAAGAGAAGCTTACAGATGTATCGTCATTGCTTGCTGGTGTGTAACTCCATGTACCATTGCCATTATCCACTAAAGTGCCATTTCCACTGCTGATTGCAAGGTTTGTTGCGCTCAAGTTTGCATTATCGACATCGTTTGCATTGGCAAGTAAATCAGCTTGTGTGATAAGGAGTGCCCCACTATCTTCTGCAATCGCTTTTAGCGTAATCGTTTCAGTAGTAGGAGCGTCATTATCGCCTGTAATTGTCAAATTGACTGTCTTAGGAGCTGTTTGTGCGCCATTTTCATCTGTAATTGTAAAGTTTAAAGACGCTGTAGCATTGACACCTGCAGGAAGTGGATTGAGGTCATTGCTAGTACTAATGGTGTAGGTACCATCTTGATTGACATGTAAGCTTGCTTCAAAGCTTGCTGGATCGCCATTTTTATCGGTGTATGTGAATGTAACCATTTGGTCAACACCATCAATACCAACCGTTACACCATTAACTTTACCGATTTGAAGTACTGCGCCATGATCAACATCTGTCGCTAAAGAACCAATACCGATATTGCCACTGTATGATTTATCAGCATCCGCTTCTGCAGCATCTTCTGCTACACTAAAGCTCAATGCGGTAGAAGATGTCAATACAGGAGCATCGTTGGTTCCTGAAATAGTGATGGTGATGGTTTGATCAACATACGCACCTTTATCATCGATAACGCGAGCAGTATAGTTGAGTGTTTTACTCTCACCTTCGGCAAGTGCTTGTGTATCTGTATCTGTATTGTTAAGTGTGTAAGTCCATTTTCCAGTATTGGCGTTGATAGAGATCGTGCCATAGGTTGTGTCTGCTGTTCCTACAATGCTCCATTTTTGTGTCGCACCATTGTCAACATCACTCGCACTAAGTTGTCCAGAAATCGTTGCGATGCCAGCCACTGAAGAACCATCGTCGTTGCTTCCTGCTTCAACCACAGTACCTAAAAGTGCACTAGAAGCATTGGTAATCACTGGAGAGTCATTCGTTCCCTTAATGGTTATGGTTACCTCTTGCATATCGGTTTTTGGGTTGATTGGGTTATTATCACTAGCGATAATGGTAAATGTCTCATATCTTATTTGCCCCTCTGCCAATTTATCAGCAGCAGAACCCGTAGTATCATTAATTGTGTATGTCCAATGACCATCAGCATCGATACTCAAGCTACCGTAGGTTTTTGTAGAAGAGCCTTGAATAGACCATGTAACAGAGTCATTATCGACATCATTCGCTATCAATGTTCCTGTAGCAACGGTTGCCTCTTTGACTGTTCCATTGTCATAATTACCCGCTTCTGTAGCCATACCAAAGGTTTTACCTGAAATAACTGGAGCATCATTGGTTCCATTGATCGTAATGGTAAGCGTTGATGTTGTAATCGCACCATTGTTATCTTGAACAGTATAGGTAAATGTATCTGTAAGCGTATCGCCTTCATTAAGAGCATTGACAGAACCATTGGCATTATTTAACGCGTAAGCATACAATCCAGTCTCTTTATTGACAACCAATATTCCATAAGAACCTTGAACATCTAAATTGCCAAACAACCAGCCTGGTGTTGTGTCACTTTGACTTGTGCCTACGGAGAGAATTTTACTCACATCGATATCTGAGCCATTGTCAACATCGGAATCATTTGCAAGAAGGTTACCTAATGCTATCGGTGAACCCATATCGATATCACCTACGAAATTACCATTTCCTGCTTCTGTGACACTGTTAACATCTGCAACAGCGACTGGTACATCATTGGTTCCTTGTACCGTAATGGTGACAACTTGTGTATCGGTAGCACCTTGATCATCGGTGACAATCACAGTGAACTGCTCAGTAACGCTTTGTCCTTCTTTAAGTTTATCGGCAGCCGAGCCTGCTGTTGAATCAACGGTATAAGTCCAGTTTCCATTTGCATCAATGCTAAAGCTTCCATACGTTCCAACACCATCACCGTCAATTGACCATGATTGTGTCGCATTATGATCTGCATCCGTTGCAACTAGTGTACCTGTTGCGGAAACTGCTGGTACAACACTACCATCATCAAGATTACCCGCTTCAGTTGCTGTTCCAGAAATAATACTTGTTTCTGAAATCACTGGTACATCGTTAGTGCCTGTAATGGTCATCGTAACCGTTTTGATTTCAGATGTCTTAGACTCGCCATTGGCTTGTGTGCTACTACTATCGACTGCATAGTAAGAGAATGTAACCGTTACACTTTCACCTACAGCAAGAGCATTAAAGTCTCCTGTAAGGGTATATTCGCCTGTTTGGCTATTGAGCTCAATGGATGGTATGCCAATAAATTCTTTATCAACAGAGACACTCTCTTCCACAACAAAAAATTCATGTGTATCGTGAGCATCTGCATCCGTTGCTGCAAGAGTACCTGCAAAGGTATTGGTTCCATCAATCGCTTCGCTTTGAGAAACAAGAGTCACATTTTCAACCACAGGTTGGTCGTTGGTTCCTGTGATGGTAAGGGTAATGGTTTTTGGCTCACTGACAGAGTTTTCATTAACACCATCGGTTCCATCAAAACCTTCGCCATCATCTGCAACGTATTGGAATGTAATTGTAACTTTCTCACCTGCAGCAAGTTCGCTGAAATCTCCATCGATGTTATACTGCCATACGCCATCGACTTGAACAATAGAAACGTTTACATTTTCTGAAGTAATACCCGCTTCTGAAGCATCTGCGATAGAAAGGCTATCCTCAACGATACGGAAGGTATGAGTGTCGGTTGCATCATCATCAACAACGGAAAGTGCTCCACTAAGGACATTACGTCCATCATCGGTTGTATCATCAACTTCAACAACATCAGTGCTATCGCGAGTCTCATAGATAGCTCCATTACCTTTAGCAAAATCTTCAAGAAGATTAGCCGCATAAATTTGCATATTGGCATTAAGTCCGCTATTACCACTATTTGCCAAATAATGATCCAAAGGTATCGTAGAGTAAATCACTGTACCTGCACCATACTGGTAAGAGAAAGTAACAACGTGTGTTGGATCGCCATCCGTCATAAGAACCGTTGCGCCCTCAGGTAAGCTATTTAGGTCAACATAGCCATGATTAGAATAGCTTCCATTGTCTAAAGAACTGTCATCAATGTTACCACTAGCACCTGTCTCTAACTCACTATCAATAATTTCAATATTGGTACCATTTCCTTCTAGTCTGTGGAAAACAATTGACTCACCACCAGGAAGGATTTGCGCTCCTTCTGTCACATAGCGATCATGAATAATCAAAGTCATACCATTACTGACCGCACTTTGGATAGCACTAAGTTGGCTTAAATACTCGGAACCGTAATTACTATTACTTGGGTTTTGAACATAAAGGGTACCAATATTAGCAAGTTCCTCAGCACTTAGGGTAAAGAGTTGTGCCGCTGTTAAACCAGCTGATGTTATACCATTCACTTGAGCACTCACACCTTGCCCACTTGCCATATCATAGTAGCCAACAATACCGCCTTCACTACTACCACTATCATTAACACTAATATCACTCACCACAGGTTGGTCATTGGTTCCTTGAATTGTAATGGTAACGGTTGCAGGCAATGATGTATGCGTTTCACCTATTTCTAAGCCATTATCAACCGCGTAGTATTGGAATGTTATAACAGCGTTTTCACCCACTGCAAGCGTATTAAAATCTCCTGTAACGGAGTATGTTCCATCTTCATTAAGTACAAGAACGACACCTTCAGGAGCAGGTTCACCATTAATCAACAATGATCCATCTACTGCGAAGAACGTATGGGTATCGCCAGCGTCTGGATCGGAAGCAACGAGTTGTCCTGAAATTTGGTTGAGTCCATTCAGTGCTTCGTTAACGCTTCCCGTAACATTTTCAACCGTAGGTTGTTCGTTATAATCTTGCGTATCGACTCTTGCAATCGTTTGTGACGTACCACCATTCACCGTATCTTGGGTTAGGGTTGTTCTAACGTCACCGATTAAGCCTGTTCTATCGTAGAATGTTCCATTAATTGGTCGATCTCCATCAGCAGTGGTGAGTCCAGCAGCAGGGGCTTCAATACCAGCAGCCGTAGCCTCAAGTGGAGTGGTTGTATCTGGAGTTGTAGTGTTCGTGCTGAGTTTCCATGCGTTTTCAAGACTATCGGTTGCAACAACAGCATCTTCTGTCTCAAAAGAACCACCAATGACAGAGATATCGGCATAGAGTTGATCTACGCCAGAAAGAACGATGTCACTGGCATCGGTTAAGGTTACATCAATGATAACTTGTGCATTTTGAGGGTTATTTTGAGCACCAAAGACAAGTTCATCTTTAAAGATTTGATCACCCGCTTTGAGTTCTCGAACCTCACCATGAGCATCTTTAGCAAAAAAAGCACCATTTTGAAGCGATTTTACATATCCAATTACCTGTGCCATGTTCGATCCTTTGTAGAAAGTTTTTATACAACCATTCTAACAAAGACGAAAAGGCAATACTATTGTACTTAGGTACTAATTTCGCAACAAAAGAGCAAGAGCAAGTCTATCTTTAATGTTTAACCTACTATAAATCGCACTCGCATGTGCTTTAACCGTACGAACGGTGATTTGTAGCTTTTCAGCGATTTCTTTATGCGAGTCACCTTGTGAAAGTAATGTAGCCACTTCGGCTTCACGATGGCTCAATGTCGCAAGAGGATTTGTCTCTTTTTTAGGCATAGAGGGAAGGTCTTGAATCATCTGAGTGATGTATTCAGGAGAGAGCCACATATTGCCTTCATAAATTGATTGAAAGGCAGAAACTAGATACGATTCGTGCATCATGGTATTGCCGTATCCTTTAGCTCCCATTGTCAAATAAAAACGTGCCTGTTCAAAGGTTGGCGTGGTCGATAGCACCATAAAAGGAACCCCAACAAGGCTCTCTTTTTGGATTTGAGTAAGCTGTGCTAGCACATCATCATGGATGATAATCACAGCATCACTTTTAATAAAAGAAGGAATACTCTCCCTGCAAATAGGACCAAAAAGTGATAAAATCATTGCCCAGCGATTTTGTAAAACTTTGTTTTTTGAGATGATATAAAGTGTCATTTTATCGCTCCGTAAACATATATTGTTTTGCTTTTAAAATCGGCTTTAAGATATACTGCATCACTGTTTTTTGACCTGTAATAATGTCAACATTCACCGTCATTCCGGATGTAATATTGAGCGGTTTTTCTTCTGTCCCAAAATATTTTTTCTCTGTCTGAACTTTTACGATGTAATATGTATTGTCATGCTTATCGGTCATCGAATCGGGACTTATGGTGACAACTTTACCTTTGAGTGAGCCATAAATCGCAAAGTCATACGCTGTTACTTTTACAACCGCTTCTTGACCTGGGTATAAAAATGCGATATCAGAAGGCTTTACTTTTACTTCGGCTAAAAGACCATCTTCTGTGGGGACTAGCTCAATGAGATTATCACCTGGTTTGATAACACCACCGATGGTATTGACATAGACTTTTTGCACAACACCATTGATAGGCGATTTGAGTATCGTTCGTACCACTTGATCTGCATAGGAAGCGCTTTCCGCAGTGATACGGTTGAGCTCAGTTTGCGCATCATTGAGCTCTAATTGTGCTTTTGTCACAAATTCTGAACGCACTTCTTGCATCTTATTTTCAATTTCTGATATGGCGGCATCAAGTCTTGGTATCGAAGCTATCATACCATTGTAGCGCTCTTCTAGGCTACTGAGTTCTCTTTGAAGCTTTAGAAAATCGACTTTTGATTTCACGCCTTCTTGTACCAAGGGAGCAGAGATGCGCACCTCTTCTTTGATATACGTAAGTGCTTTTCTCTGTTCAGCAATGCGTCCTTGCGTCTCTAATTTATCGTTTTTCTTTTGAGAGTATTGTTCATTAAGCCCTGAAAGTTGGGCATTGAGGCGTTCTTTATTTGCCATAAAAAGGTTACGTTCTTGCAAGATTTGGGAAGGGATCTCTTTGATATCTTTCTCAGAAGGTAAAAAATCAGTATTCCCAATTTCGGCTTTAAGACGAACAATTTTTGCACGAAGTTGTGCCGCTTTGAAATTCATACTTTCATACGTTGAAGCCGATTTGAGGTTATTGACTTTAAGAAGCACTTGATCGGCTTTGACCGTTTCGCCCTCTTTGACCAAAATATCTTCTAAAATACCACCTTCTAAGTGCTGAATCATTTGATTCTCACCGCTAGGAACAACTTTACCCTCGCCTCTTACGATCTCATCAATAGGTGAAAAAGATGCCCAGAGTAAAAAAAGAGAAATACTAAACACCCAAAAAAAGATGACCCAACGAAATTGTTTAGGATTTTCTTCTAAAACAGCAGCAGAGAGACTACGCATAAAAGCGTAATCACGTGCATCAAATGAAAACTTCGTACTCATAGGCTTTTCCCTGACAATTTTGCTAAAACCTCATGCTTTGGACCATCAAGATAGATCTGACCTTCGTGCATCACAATGATGCGATCTACCATCTCTAAAAGCGTGTTTTTTTGCGTTACAAAAATAGCTGTTTTATCTTCAATGTAACTCTTAAGATTGGCAATCAGCCTTGCTTCACTGAGTTGATCCATCGCATTGGTTGGTTCATCCATCAAAACAATAGGCGATTCAAATAAAATTGCTCTTGCTATACCAATACTTTGGCGCTGACCACCCGAAAGCCCCATACCTCGCTCACCAATAGGCATTTCATAGCCTAAAGGATGTCTTTTGATAAATTCATCTGCTCCTGAAATCATCGAAGCACGAAGCATCTGTTCATCGCCAACACGCGAAGAACGATACACGATATTCTCTTTAGCACTACCTTTAAAAAGATTGATATCTTGGGCAACATACGAGATATTTTTACGCAAATCGATTGGATCAATTTGATTAATGTCGATGCCATCTAAGAAAATAGACCCACTTTGCGGCTCATACAAATGCAGTAACAGTTTTGCAATCGTACTTTTACCTGAACCAATACGCCCAATAATGGCTACTTTCTCTTTAGGTTTGATGGTAAAAGAGATATTTTTTAAAGACTGATGTTCGTTAGCATCGTATGAAAAAGAGACATTACGAAATTCAACTTCACCTTGTAAATCAGGTCGTGTGATAAATTTTTTGCCATGTGGTCTCTCAGCAGGCTGCTGGATAATGCTGTTAATCACATCATACGCAGATTTTGCATCGGAATAATTAGAAATTAATGATGCCGCTTGCCCCATAGGTGCAACGGTTCGTGAAGCGATGATAATAATACCAATAAGCCCACCCATTGATAATTCATGTTCCCCAATCAGATAAACACCCACAATAACCAAAATCACGGTCGTTAGCTGAATCAAAAAGCCTGTTATCGTAGAAATAGAAGTTGAAATCATGCGAGAGCGAAGGCTTTTTTGAGCAATTTCACCCGTTGCTTCTTCCCATGCCCACTGCATATGCCCCGTAACACCCAATGTTTTAAGTGTCTCTATGTTTTGAAGGGTCTCAACCAAAATCGAACTCTTAGCCGCCGCAGCCTTATGCGACTCCTCAATGCTTTCACGCAACATATTGCGCATAAAAAAGGTGTATCCTAAGATAATAATCATCATAAGAATGGGAACAACAACCATCCACCCACCGATATAACCTATGACAACTAAAAATAAAATGGCAAATGGCATATCAACAAGTACGGTGAGAGTTGCATTGGTTAAAAAAGAGCGAATCATATCGAAATCTTTTAAGTTACTTGCGAAAGAACCAACCGATTTTGGATGCGAAGCCATTTGCAGATCCAACACTTTTTCAAAAATGATGGAAGACATAATGACATCACTTTTTTTGCCCGCGCGCTCTAGTAAAATTGCCCTTGCGAACTTTAAAAAGGTATCAAGTGTGTAAACCACTAAAACACCTGAAGCAAACACCCATAGTGTTTCAGTTGCATTATTGGGAATGACTCTATCGTAAACGCTCATTGTAAAAAGAGGGCTAATCAATACAAATAAATTGATAAGAATAGTCGCGTATAACACATCTCTGTAAAAACCTGTGGAGAGTTTAAGCGTGTCCCAAAACCAATGGTTATTTTTGACATTGAGTGTTAAGGAGTCATTTTCATCATAAACAAAAGGTCTTTTGATGAGAAATGCAAAGCCTGTATATTCTAAAGACAATGCCTCGATTGAGACAAATTCTTCGATCGCCTCAACACCTGGCAAAATAATTTTACATTCCGTATGATCTTCATTAAAGGAGTGCAAAATACATGCTTGAGAATTCTTAAGCAGTAAGATAATAGGCAGCTGTAACGAAGAAATATCGGAAAGTTTCCTCGTTACAAGTGTACTTTTTAAACCAGCTCTACTCGCAGCACGCGCGAAAAGCCCTTTGGATTGTTTGAGGTTGTATAAACCTTGGGTTTCCTCTTTTGGAGAAAGAGGCAACCCTGCCATTAATGCTTCAGCGCTAAACGGTTTGTGATAGAGCTGTGTAAATAAAACCAGACATTGAAGCAAAGGATCAACCGAAAAGGCCAATCCTTGCGGATCTTCGATCCTTTGCTCATTACTACTTTGCATGTTTCAAAACCACCATTCCTATGAGATAACGTTTAAATTATTCTGTTTTCCCTCGCTGTTCAAAAAGAAGCGTTCCAAGATTAGAATCGTGATCTAATTTGCCATCAACGACATCAAGTCTCACGCGTTTTGTATAGTCTAGCGTTTTAGAACCAAGAACATTTTGAACCATCGTTCCCATCGCATCTAAAATACGGTAGTTTGCGAATAATAGATCATTTTGTGCTTTAATGACTTGGGTGCGAGCAGAAACATAGTCATTTTGCGCGACTAAAAGATCAAGCAAGGTTCTACGACCCAAATCATACTCTTGTTGATACAATTCAAGGGTTTTTGCACTCGTTTTAGAATATTTAAGCAAATAGTCTAATTGCTGTGTAATGTAGTTTTTTGCACTCCATGAGAGTCTTCCTTGCTCATCAAGTTTACGCAAAACATCACGTTTATTTTCTTGCTCACGTGAAATTTGAGTCATGCTTTTTGCAATTTGAGCTTCATCCGCACCACCACGGTATAGATTGTACGAAATTCTAATACCGATTGCACTGCTGTCATCTTTGCCAGGTGTTCCACTAATATCTTCCGCCCATGTTTTACGTGCATACGCATCAATTTTTGGATAATAGTTTTTATACGAAGCCATACGTTGCGCTTCGGCTGCTTTAATGTTGTAGTGGCTGACTAATACAGAAGGATTGTACTGGCGAGCAAACTCTTTCATCTCATTTTCACTAGAAGGCAATGTGCCTGAAAATGAGGCTTGCTCTAACTCTTCTGCTTTAACATAACGACCCAATACACGTTCAAAGTTGAACAATGCGTCTTCAAGGTTGTTTTGAGCAACAATGTAATTGGATTGTGCTAACGATAATGAGGTATCAATTTTCTCAAACTCTGAACGTGTGGTTGAACCTGAGTCAAAGAGTCTTTTTACTTTACGGAAAATCTCTTCATGAAATGTAACACTCTCTTTTGCAATGATAAGAGATTCACGTGCTTTAATCACCGCGATATATTGACTGATAAAACTGTAAGCAACGTCATTGGCATTTTCTATATAATTGTTTGCTGCGGCTAAAATACGCGCTTTTTGGTAATCTGCTTCATAAAGTGTACCAAAACCATTAAAGAGATTTTGTGTAAGCTGTAATGAATGTTCGTAGCTATGAAGCGTACGAGTGGTAAATCCTGTTGTCGTATTATCCGTTTTTTCTTTCGCAAAATCTCCAGTGTAATCAAGCGATGGAAGATATTGGGATTCAGTAATACGAAGATCTTCAAGCGTTGCTTCATAATTATGCAACCTCTCTTGTACAATAGGATTTGTTGATAAAACTTCATCAACACCTTCTTGCAATGTTAAAGCATTCAGTGAAACTCCTGCTAAACATAAAGGAACTGCCATCAGGCGACCCCATCTCTTTGTTGAGTGACTTAACATAGTATTACCCTCCGTTCAATATTTTTATTATTATAGTTACAATGCCTATCATGAGACGCGGTTACAAAATTGAATCTTCTGAACACGCATATCCCATATTTACCTACACTATATCTCTAGAAGTATTATATAAAGGGAAAACCACATTTTAGTCACACATTATAGTGTAAATAATTCTAGGTGTGATTTAAGTTGAAACGTGATAAATTAAATTTTATGAAAGCATCACATCTAACATTCAGTGAAGAGATCAAAAAAGCAACCGAAGAGAGAAGACGAAAGATCATTTTAGTCATTCATGCTGTCTGTTTTTTTGTTTTCTTGGCACACATCATTCTTGATATACAATATAAAGACTATAAAAGCATACCACTCACTCTCAGTATGCTTTTCATCGTTGCTTTATCTTTTTTTGTTTTCTATCAAAAAGGTAAATATGACCTTGCTTCGTATGCTATTTTATCTGTACTGTCCGTTGAAACCATTTCTATCGCGTTTATTTATCATTTTGATGATTACAGTCCTGCTTATATTTTTCCTTTTATCTTAGCAACCTTTTCGCTCTTTAGTTGGAAGCGTGGACTTATCTTTAGTGCAAGCTATTTTCTTCTCATTTTTCTCCTGCTCTTTTACTATAAAGAGGCTTTTGATGCCAGTGAATTTCTCAATAATGATGTTGCTATTCCTAATTTTTTATCTATTTTGCTGATTACGTTTATCTTTGCGATTTATTATGAAACGACGCGTATTGATGCCTATAAAAGGCTAATTAACTCCAATTACAAAAAAGACTTACTTTATAATGAAATACACCATAGGGTCAAAAACAATCTTAACATTGTCTCTTCAATGCTTGCCATACAAGCAGAACAAGAAGATGAAAAAACGAAAGAGGCTATTCAAGCAAGCAAATGCAGAATCGATGCTATGGCGATGGTTCATTCCATGCTCTACGTTTCCAATGACCTTGAGAAGGTCAATGCAAAACGTTTTATCGAAAAATTGTATTTGAACATTCAAAGCACGATCAATGATCGTGTGAACATTATTTTTAAATCTCAAGAGATAGACCTCTCACTGAATGAAATCATTCCTATAGGGCTCATCATCAATGAGCTCGTCACCAATAGCTTTAAATACGCATTCAAAGAGGTTCCTTATCCAAAAATTATTATCGTTTTAAATAGCCATAAAAATCATATTTTATTAACTTACTTTGACAATGGCGTCGGATATGATGGTAACGAAAAGCAAAATTTTGGCCTAAAATTGGTTGATCTAAACGTGAAACAGTTAAAAGGTGTTTTAAAAATTTCATATAAAAATGGATTGTGTTACAAAATAATGTATAAGAGAAGTGCGAATGTATAAAATATTGATTGTGGAAGATGAACTTATAGCAGCCGAATACCTGAAAATGATTTTAGAGAAAAAGGGCTGGAGCGTTGTTGATATTGTCGATAACGGCATGGACGCACTTTCTAGTATTCGCAAGTACAATCCGCATTTAGTTCTCATGGATATCATGATCAAAGGTGCAAAAAGTGGATGTGAAGTTGCCATTGATATTCGTAACATCAGTACATGTTCGATTGTCTTTACAACAGCGTATGCGGATGATGAAATGATCAGTTACGCGATGGATGCTAAAGCCGATGGGTACATTATAAAACCTTACAATGAGCGCGAAATTGTGGCTACAATTTCCCTACTTAATGGCAAACAAAAAAATGGCAACACTACAAAAATCAGCAAAATTGTCGGGGGCTTTTATTTTAACCATGAGACCAATTTACTGTATAAAAACGGCGAGATTATCAAAATTGGTCATAACGGCTTAAAACTTATTCAAACCCTTTGCGACCATAAAAATAGTTGTGTCAGTTATGAAAAACTGTATGAAATGCTTTGGGACGATGAGATTAATCTCAAAAAACTTCAAATGGTCATTTATCGCATCAGAGAAATTTGCCAAATTGACTTTTTTGAAAATATCAATGGCATTGGTTACCAAATCAAAATTGATTACTCGAACTTCATAAAAAATGAGTAAGAGAGCCTATTATCTCTTCGTATATCCTTTGTCTTAGAGAAGAAGAAGGCAGCAATCAGCCATTGATAACCAAGGTAAACAAAATTTCATAATGGTATTCACAGGTGTCTGAGTCGGCTTTTCTACTTTAACATTGGCTATTCTGTACCCCTCCCCTTTAACCGTTTCGATAAAATGAAATGGCAATAGTTTAGCCCGTAGCTGTCGCACTAATGACCTGATGCGCTCTTCACTCACTGCTTCATCTTGGTAAACATAGTACTCAATTTCATGGGAAGAGACAACATGATGAGACTTCATAAAGAGTAATTTGAGCAATAATGCCTCTTTTCTGCCTAAAATAACCTCTTCATCATGATTGACAAACTTTGCATGTTTAAAATCAAAATAAATCTCTTTGGTGACAAAAAACGTATCATCATTCCAAATATCGCATAATTTATAGATCCGAAATGCTATCTCTGGTGGCGTTGTCAGGCGAAGCACAATTTTAGTCATATAAAATTTTCTAAAAGGCCTAAAATTCAGATAGACCTTTCAAGATATATGCCTATTTTTTCACTTCACCTGACATTATGGGCAATAAGATACTCTTTAACTTCGTTTGCATCATACGTTAAATAGTCCAATGGCCTTTCTTTATATACGGAAAATATCATTGAAGCCCATACTTTTTCGCCATCAAAACCACATCTACCAT
>Ga0302250_1000520_pt1 | contig 36826 bp, 25 predicted proteins | sample AAG_RA_Asp_MG_FD_193536 | JGI IMG/M metagenome (GOLD analysis project Ga0302250, IMG submission 193536) | Enriched activated sludge microbial communities from anaerobic digester in WTTP, New Holstein, Wisconsin, United States - AAG_RA_Asp | ecosystem: Engineered > Bioreactor > Anaerobic >...
AGGTACCGGGATTTTGTTTAGCAGTTTGGCGGTTTGTGGGTCAAAAACTTTCAGAGTGGTTTCGTCGGCTACATAAAGCTTTTGCTTCCAGATCGCCATCCCTCGCGGAGCGTTCAAGCCCTTTTTGATAAAGGTGCTGTACCTTCCTTCGGGACTCATGCTAACGATGCTGCGTCCCATGGTATTGGAGACCAGAAAACGTTTCCCGGTAGCGTCCCAAACTATGCTTTCCGGACCATCCAGAGCCCGGCCTGACGTGAGCAACAAATAGATCAGAATAGCCAGGGCCAGAATCAGTAAAAATCCTATTCCATATAGATATCGTTTCTTCATTTTTGCTCCTTGATAGTCCAACTGCAGCCCTCTGGAGTGTCCTTCAATTCGATTCCTAGTCTGGCCAAATCGTTGCGGAATTTGTCTGAAGCAGCCCAATCCTTGTTTGCCCTGGCTTCAGCCCGGTATGAAATGATCAATTCGATCAAGCTCTTGGAAAGATCAGGCATTCTGGAACCCAAACGCTCATCCAGGTCAGAAAAAAAGCCTAAAACAGATCCCAGCCTGACCATCAACTGCGCTGCGCCTAGCCTTAACTGAGAGCTGTTGCTATCCAGCTTTGCCTTGTGGCTAAGTTCAAAGAGAACCGCTATGGCCCTGGCGGTATTGAAATCATCTTCCATGGCCGTTATAAAATCTGCCTCCAGGGCTCGCAGGATTTCTGCATTTCCTGGTTCCAGGTCTGGTTTCGCATCACGATTTTCCAGAAAGTCCACCACACCGAGCGCCGCATAGAAATTACCAAGGGCTTTCCTGGATTCATCTATCAGTTCTCGGTTAAAATCTATTGGTGAACGATAGTGCTTCGACAGGAAAAAGAAGCGAATGGTTTCCGCATCATAATCCTTCAGGATGTCGCGGGCTGTGAAGAAATTCTTCAGGCTTTTGCTCATTTTTTCGCCCTCAATATTCAGGAATCCGTTATGCATCCAATAATTGGCCAATGGCTTTCCACTGAGAGCGGTGGCCTGAGCCAGTTCATTTTCGTGGTGTGGAAAGATCAGGTCGCTGCCCCCTCCATGAATGTCGAAGGTCTCACCCAGATACATCTGGCTCATTACTACGCATTCAGTGTGCCAGCCAGGCCGGCCTTCACCCCAGGGACTGGGCCAAACCGGCTCTCCCGGTTTACTATGCTTCCAGAGCGTAAAGTCGGTAGGATTGCGCTTGTAGGGGTTCTCGGCTACTCGTGCCCCCACAAGCTGTTCTTCGGTTTTCTTGCCGGAAAGGCTACCATAGGAAGGCAGAGAAGTAGTATCGAAATACACGTCTCCCCCTGCTTCATATGCGTAGCCATGCTGTACCAGCTTCTCAATGTAGGCCGTGATCTCTGGCACCACATCCGTAGCCCGGGGCTGAACATCAGGCGCTGTTATCCCCAAAGCCGCCGTATCCTCCAGGAAAGCCCGAGCGTATTTGTCGGCAACCGTTTTGTAGCTTACTTCTTCTTCTTGGGCCTGGGCTATGATTTTATCGTCGATATCGGTAATATTCTGTACATAGGTAACCTCATAGCCCCTATACTGAAAGAATCTGCGTACCACGTCAAAAAAGAGGAAGGCGCGGGCATTTCCGATGTGGAAATAATTATATACTGTCGGTCCGCAGGCATATAGCTTTAGTTTCCCTGGAGATATGGGGATAAATTCTTCCTTTTTACGGGTTTGGCTGTTATAGAGTAACACGCTTAGTCTCCTATTTATAAATAACTACTTTTTCTGTCAGTTCGCTGGTTTTCCCGCCAGGTGCCATGGCTTTTACCTTCACAAAATAGGTATTGTTTGCCAGAGCGCTGCCCTGATCGTCCCTACCATCCCAGAAAATGCTATTGAATCCCTCTTTCCCGATTGTTTTAATGCTGCGTATCTTTTTACCCCGTAAGCTGTATATGCCGATGTTCAGCTCAGCCGCTTCGGACATCATAAAGGTGATCTGTCCGTCCTTACTCATGGGATTTGGGTAGATCAACAAGCGATCCAGGCTTAGTTCTCCACTCTTCTTCACTACGAAATGTGTGGTAGCCACTGAGGGAAGGTTAAAATTGTCAAAGGCTATCAATTGGATGGTATGAGGTCCTTCGCTCAAATTGGAAAGTGGATAAACAAGACTCCCTTTGGTAAGCGAACCTTTCTCGTAGCTGAAATAGTCGGTGATAGAAACAGGCTGCAGGGCGTTATCTAAAACCATTAGAATCCCGTGGCCTGCAGTTCCGGTAATGTTTATCCCATTCGCATCGGAAAGCGTGGCTAAGAGAGAGGTTGTGGTGCCTACTGAGTCACCAGGACGAAAATCTGGAGTTCCAAGATAAAGCTGAATCTGCGGTGCATCCAGATTTTCCACAGCCAAGGCTGCATCAGAATAGCCAACTGGATAGAAGTAGCTGCTGTAGTCCTTTTTTGTAGCTTCATCCCACAAATATGCCACCGCCAGACCGCTGTTTCCACTCCGAATATCGTCTGGTACTACAAATCCCGAGGTAAATTCGGAGCCCAGCACCTCAGCGCTGCCACGAAACAGCTGCGAACCCCGGTGGCTAACGGTAGTCTGGGGGCCTAAAGAATATCTTTTGCGGGTGTCGAAAACTCTTACGCTTGCCTCTCCGGAAAGGCCGTCAGCCATGAAGGAACCAGAGATAGACGCGGTGTCGCGCGAGTGTAGAATGCTTGTCTCGGCTTGCCCATGGACAGTCATACTGCTGTCTCTTTCAGGGGGCAATACCCTTAAAACCGGATCGCCCAACAGCACGTATACAGCATCATTGCTATCGCTTTCGGTATAGCGAATCTTGGCATTCATTATACTGTATCCCAAGGGATTACGCTTATTCAGCAGGTTATCCAACAGGTTTTTCACCATGGGGTGATTGTTATCGGGATAGCTTAGCCTGGTAGCGGAATATGAGGCAATTGCTCCCAGATCGTTCATCATCACCAATTTCTGGCCAAGGCTTTCAAAGCCCCAATAATCAAAGTGAGAAACTTTACAGGATGAAGCTATGAACAAAGGCAGTTTTCCGTGATTGTTAAATCTGCCCATATCTGTCGCTCCGTTCAAATAGTCTTCCGCGCCCAGTTTATCATATTCTCCGTGGCCGATGTAATACCAAACCAGGCGGCCTTCATTGATTGCTTTAAACATGTCGTCCCGCGCCCGGGGTTTGTTTTGAAACTCATCATACTCGTATTCCAGAGCAAAGATGCGGTCGGACAGAATGCTTGGATTTACTACATTGGCGGCTTCCTCAGTCTGCTGGGTATGGAGATACTCGTTTGTGGAGCTGCCATTGTTCAGGTCATCCCCCAGAACCACGATTGAATTTCTCCACCACCCCGGAGTCGGATTTGCAGTGTAATTCGTCCAGTTTTGCAACATGATCTCCAGTTCAGCGGTAGTTTTAACCGGATATCGACCAATGGCCAGTTCAGGATAGGAATTATTGTTCAGCATTACAAAGTAGTCGTCTGACAGGATGTAATCCCCCTGCCAAACGATCATCTTATTCTTTGGAGCTGAGCTGCCAGAATTATTTCTCCAGTCGATTGTTCCCAGCCCCAAAAGAGTTACTGAGCTGAGTCGCGGCTGCGGAAGATTTTGGAAAAAGTATTTTAACATCAGCCGGATGGCAGCAGGGTCGGGATGACCGCCATTAAACTGATTGAAAACATCCTGCAAGGCAACCACGCGGCTCCGGACACCGTATGTATCAAGGTACTTCGACGCCAAGAGGTTGGCTTGGGATATGAAATCGGAGGGACTGATGATTATGTTATCGATCTGGCTATTATCTGCCAAAAGGTCAGTAGGCTCCACAATCTGCACCGAAGCCGGAGTCCAGGCTTCTGCCAGGCTAAGCATGGCATATTTGGTATTGCCAGTTCCGGACGACACAAAGCTGTTGTCGATCAGATTCAGGCGTTCCACCTGGTAGATACCGTTCATCCGGAATACCATCACTTCACCGAGGTTTCCGCTGAGTTCAAAGCGGTAGCTTGAGCTGTTTCCCTGTGGATGTGAGAATAGCTTTTGGGAATTCTCTTTGCCAAGGGGTTGTTGGTAAGACAGCCGAAACCAATCCAAAAACAGGTTATCAGTATAACTTCGCAATACTTTTATGCGTATGGTATTCAGCCCATTCACCAGATTTGTCACCGGGCGGTTGAAGGTATAGAAGGAATTGCCGTACCAACTGAAATTGAGATTCCCCTCAGCTTCGTTGCTATAAACCGGCAACCCATTCACCTGAACGTTTATCAAATGCTGCACTGAACTTACGATGTCTTCCTGCCTTATTCTGAAACTGAGGCTTTGAGAACCTCCACTTTGCACATCGCTAAGTGTGGTAGTTAGTTCATATTCCGCAGTGCTGTTTCCAAAAAATCTTTCGGAATACCAGGTAAATCCATAATCTTCACGGCGCTGTACTTCGCTTTCAACCTGCTTTTGTTCAGGAGTGGCGGTAAGCGAGGCTACATAGCTGCCGCCACTGGCTGCCAAGGGCATACGCAGGGGTTCAGAACTGAAATCACCGCCAAAGGTCAGCCAGAAAATCTGGTTTTGCGAATAGGGATTTATCGCCAAAGGATCGCTCTGGACATAGCTATTTTGAGCATAGTTATCCCGCGAGCTTCCATAAAAGAGGATTGCATCGCCAATATCCAGATTTCCGTCTGCCTCACCAACAACCATGATCGGCACTTCACGGAATTCTGCGCCATTCTGCTCATGAGTGTTTTGCAGAACCTTGCCGCCAGTACTGAAAAGCCTGAATTCTCGAGGGTCTATATCGGCGAGCGGCAATCCTGATAACTGAGCCGGATCGATCTTGTAGATGCCGTCCCGGTTGGTTTCGATCTTTACCCACCAGTTGCTATTGGCAAAGAGAGAATGGTTTATCTGGCTGCGAGTGTTACTTATCCAGTTTTGGGCTGGGACGGGGTTCACCACCTGCGCCAGCATCAGCTTCATGACTGGATCTATTGACTGTGCCGCCTTGTAGTTCACATTTCCAAGCACATCGATCCGAAGAATAGCCTGTTTCACGATCGTCAGCTCCCGTTGGCCGTCGTAAGCAAAGGGATTGATCCTGATGGGAACGAGGCTTAGCCCTCTGAAATTGTGTACGTTTTGCCTGAGTAAAAATTGGGTTCCGGAATCGTTGTACAGCGCATCATCAGGCTGGTAGATGTATTCGCTTACGTCTTCACCTTGCATTACTGATGGAACGGGCAGCAAGCGAGAGGGCAGAGTAATCTTTTCTGTGCTGGAGCTGAGCAGGGTGTAGCGCAGATCACCTTCCGGCGGCAGGGCAACCTTGAACTCGTCGTACGGCAAAAGGGGTGCACCTGGTTGGCGATTGTAGTCCATTTCTTCGGCAATAATCCTGGTATAATCTCCCTCAGATGCCAAATCCCAGGAGCCCAGAGAATACTCCAGAATCAGCGAAGAGCCACTGTCGCTGCTTAGCCGTATCCCTGCATAAAGCACTAGGGACATAAGCAGCCCCAATAGGGTCAGAAACAATCTTTTCATTATTGCTCCCGAGGGGTGAAGATGCGCTCCAAAGCGTAGATCAGCAGGTAGAACACTGCCATAAACACGAAGATGCCCAGCATTCCCTGAGCCATCATCCACAAGGAGTATTTTATGTTGTATAAGGTACTGGCCAATATCGGTATCATTTTATGTTTCCTTTATATATGATAAGCCCGGTTCGCTTTGATCATGAAGGCCCGGTAAATCTGTTCGCAGATTATCAGCCTGGCCATGCGGTGCGTAAAGGTAAAGCGGGACAAAGCAAGGCAGCTATCAGCACGGTCAAAAACGCTGGGTGCCACCCCAAACACGCCACCAATCAAAAACACCGGGTCTTGCTTATCTAATATACTAACCAAAAAACCGCTGAATTCAAGCGATGTTTTGTGTTGTCCGCGTTCGTCCAGCAGAATCAGATAGTCATCCTGCTTCAGGTGTTTGAAGATATTCTGGGCTTCTTTTTCTTTCACCGCCTCCGGATTTGCATTGTACTTCAGGCTTTCATCGGCAATTTCCACTACCTCCAGTTTGGTAAAGGCAGCCAGCCGCTTAAGGTATTCGTCGATACCTTCCTGCAACCATTTATCCTTGGTTTTACCTACCTGGATCAGCTTTATCTTCACTTGATATGCATTGTGGCCAAGCCCATAGCCATGCACAGCATCTTGGTTTCACCGTCGTCTGCCCGAGAAGGGATCATGATGGGAACCTTGGTGCCCATAACCACATGCGCTACTCGGTAATGGCAGTAGTAGGTTAGCATTTTGCCGTGCACATTACCGGTTTCGATATTGGGAAACACCAGGATATCAGCCTGTCCCCCAACTTCAGAAGTGATGCCCTTTATCCTGGCTGCTTCCTTGTCCACCGCGTTATCGAAGGCCATTGGCCCTTCGATTATGCAGCCGGTAATCTGGCCACGTTGATTCATCTTTGAGATCAAAGCGGCGTCAATCGTTGCAGGCATTTTAGGGTTCACGGTTTCGATGGCACAGATCATAGCCACCCTGGGCTTTGGATTGCCAAAGGCGTGCGCCACTTTTACAGCATTTTTTACCATGGCTACTTTCTCGCTAAGTTCCGGCAAAATGTTTATCCCGCCATCGGTTTGCAGCTTCAATCCTTCCGGGTGTTCATAGGCAAAAACGTCGGAAATAACGTCACTTATACGCAGGCCCTTATCTTTGTCCAGAGCGGCTCTCAGGATAACCGAACTTTCCATCTTCCCTTTCAGGATCAAATCGCCTTTGCCTTCCCGGGCAAGTTCCACTGCCCTTTGTGCTGCCTTGGTTAAATCGCTGCCCACATCATCTATGGTAAAGCTATTCTCCAGTTCAGGAGCCATTTTTTGCAATAATTCCCTTATCACCGCAGCATCTCCTACCAGGATACTTTCGCATAGTCCTTGCTGTTTGGCCAGAATTGCGGCTTCCATTGCAGATTCGGTTTGCGCCCCGGCGATGATTGCAATGCCTTGGCAATTGGTTTTCACATGCTCCAGCATTTCATTAAAATTCTTGAACATATCGCTTTGCTCCTTGTCTGGTTGTTTATTCTCTTGATTTAGCAGGAAAACTATTTCAGGGTGTCTTAGTAATGATACTTTTCGATAAAATCATCCACGAAGGCATCTTCTTCGGGTCTTATCTCATGCAGGATTTTCTTCAAGGCTTCTTTCTGGATTTGGCGAACCCTTTCCCGGGACAAGCCCATTCTTTCCGCTATCTGAGCGAAGTTTCGAGACTCATGCGATTCGTTCAATCCAAAATAGGTCCTGATTATGTCGGCTTCACGGGCATCTAGTTTGTCGATGGCCGAATTGATCTTCTCCTGCATCCTTTCGTGATAATAAAGGCTTTGCGGATCTGATCCCTCTTTGTCAACCAGCAGGTCCTTGGCTGTATAATCCTGAAAATCGTCGGTGGAAAGAATTTCATCGAAGGAACTGGTTTCGGGAATCTGTCCCTTTAGCTGGTCTATGGATTTTCCGGTAAGGTGCATCCTTTCGCTAAGTTCGTCCGTGGAAGCCAGTTCTCCGGTTTCGGCGAAAATTCTATCCTGAGTTGCCTTCACTCGGTGTGCAGCGCTGGATTTGCCCATTGGAACCCTGATCAACGAGCTTTTCTCGCTTACCGCCAGCATTATCCTCTGTTTGATCCACCAAATCGCATAAGAGATCAGTTTAATGTCTTTTTCGGGATCAAATTTCTCGATGGCCTTTATCAAACCAATATTCCCTTCACTGATCAGCTCCGATAGCGACAATCCCCGGTTTTGGTAGCGTGAAGCTATTTTTACCACGAATTTCAGGTTGGACTGAATCAGACGGTTCATTGCCTCAGCATCGCCATTTCGGGCTTTTATGCCAAGTTCATGCTCTTCTTCCCGGCTAAGGGTTTTATATTTTGATATTTCGTTTAGATAGTTCTGCAAGGCTTTGTCCGCAAAAACGCTTTCTCTGCGATTCATTTTACCTGCCTTTAAAAAGACAACACCTTACGGGGATTAATCGCCTTGCCTTTCAGGCGGTATTCAAAATGCAGATGCGATCCCTGGGCGTTTCCTGTGGAACCAACTGTAGCAATCTGTTGCCCCTTAGTCACCTTGTCGTTCACGCTTACCAGGTTTTTTTCATTGTGAGCATAAACAGTCATTACGAAATCGGGATGTTCGATCACCACTACATTGCCATAAGCACCCTGAACTCCAGAATATACTACCGTCCCGTCCAAAACTGCATATATGGGAGTACCGCTCTTGGCCCCGATATCAATTCCCTTGTGCGGCCTGCCATTGCGCAAGCCATACTCGGAAATCACCTTACCTTCCACCGGCATATAAAGGTCGCTGCGAATGCGATCCCTTTTCTGCACTTCTTCGTCGGTGAGGCGTTCAGTAACAGCGCTGGAACTTGAGGTTCGCGGTTTGCCGGCAAGGTAGAGTTTTTGTCCAGTCTTGATTTCGTTTGAGCTCAGGTTGTTCAGCTTTTTCAGTTCATCAACCGTCATGCCGTTCTCACTTGCAATTTTAAACAAGGTGTCTTTGCGTTGAACTATATACACTCTTTCGATAACCACAGTGTCGGGGCTGGCAGAAGCAGCCGACGGCAAAGGGGCGGGTGTTTGCAAGCTTGGAGTGGGAGGCGTGGAACCGCTGAAACCTGCAGGATTCTTTATAACAATCCGATCGCCGGGATGGATCGGAACCGAACTATCTGCAAAACCATTCCAGGCAAGCAATTCGGCCAGCGTAATCCCATTGTTCACAGCCACTCTGTAGAGGTTATCCTTGGGCTTGATTACATAATAATACTCGTCGCTCAATTCGGGGGAAGGAGGCGAAACATCGCCCGTCTCATCAGTAGGCGTCTGAGGAATAGGCTGGGGAGGTTCGGTCGCCACTGGTTCCGCAGGCAAGGGTTTCGGCTTGGGTTTTGGCTTTGGAGCTTCAGCTTTTACTACTAACCTCTGGCCAATGGACAGATTGCTGGACGAAAGGTTGTTCAGCTTCATCAGTTCATTCACCGTGGTACCGTATTGTTTGCTGAGGCTATACAGCGTGTCACCCTTGCGAACTTTATGAATCTGGGGTGCAGCCATCAGCAATGCAGGAATAATAAACATTATCTGCATCAGCAGTAGCCATAGTTTTTTATCTAATCTCAAAATCATCATACTTCTTTGCGCTATCAAGTTCTATCTTATCAACGTGCTCAACCCGCGCCAGGCGATTGCCGTTTTCTACGGCAAGCTCGAATGACTCCAGAAGGCGTGGCTCCCCTTGGGCCAGGATATAAACCGAGCCATCTGCACGGTTTTGGACATAGCCACAAAGGCCATTCTGCAAAGCAATCCGTTGAACGTACCAACGGAAACCAACTCCTTGCACCCGGCCCCGGGCGATTAATTCCCAAGTCTTCATTTATCACACCTTTAGAGCGTTTGTTCTTGATAATCGGAATAGGGATATTTGTCAAGGATTCGTTTTCTTCATCTCCTATGCAGAGCCAGCAGCTGTCCATAAGTTTCCACCCTGGAGCAGGTTTTTTTCCCCAGCAAGAAATCAGAGAACTGGAAGTCAGGGATCTTGCAGTTCCAGAGTTTCAAGGAAAAAAGTTCCAGTTCAGGAGAATGCAGGCTTATGGATTTTAGCAGGGAACTTGAGCAGTTTTGGCAGGTTTACTGGCACAACTACCATAAAAGAGAAAGGCTTGAAATCTGGCTGTGCTAAACCAAACGATGCATTCAACTCCTTTTAACTGCCGCTTTCTCCTTTGCCTTGCCACAGAAAAACCTTGACCGGAGAGGGGCTGAGAAAAAATTAAAATCAGTTTAACCTCGACATAGGAGTGAAGCAAGTGAATTTATTACAGATCATAAACTTCGTGGGCGGTTTGGCGCTGTTCATCTTTGGCATGAACAAAATGAGCGACAACCTGCAGTCCGTAGCCGGGAATGAGATGCGTCGCATCTTAAAGATGCTTACCAATACGCCACTGAAAGGTGTTTTGGTTGGCTTGGGAGTTACCGCTCTTATTCAGAGCAGTTCCGCCACTACTGTGATGATGATCGGACTGGTAAACACAGGTATCATGACCCTCAGCCAGGCTGTTGGAGTAGTGATGGGAGCGAATATCGGAACCACAGTTACCGCCCAACTGATCGCCTTCAACATCGGCCAATATGCCTATGCCTTTATCATTACCGGAGTTACCATGCTCCTCCTGCGTAAAAGCAGAACCATGGAGCGCTGGAGCCAGATAATCATTGGCTTTGGTTTGCTGTTTATTGGTCTGAATGTGATGTCATCAGCGGTTTCTCCCCTTAAGGATTCAGAGCTTGCCCGCAACTTCATGATCAATGTTTCTTCCAATCCAGTTTTGGGAATTCTTACTGGAACGCTATTTACGATGCTTATCCAAAGCTCATCGGCATCAGTAGGGATTGTTATCGTTCTGGCCGCCAATGGTCTAATCCCTTTCGAGGGAGCTCTTTATCTGGTCTTTGGCGATAATATCGGCACTACGATTACCGCCTGGCTGGCTGGAATCGGTTCAAACAGCACAGCCCGTCAAGTGGCGATGGTGCATACTCTGTTCAATGTTCTAGGCACAATTCTGATCGGTACTCTAACCTATTTGGGGATTTATACTCAGATCATAAACAGCCTGACGCCGGGAAATATTTACGAAGGACAAAACATCGCCAGGCACATTGCCAACGGCCATACCTTCTTCAATGTAATAAATACCCTGATTTTCCTGCCGTTTTCTCATTTGCTAGCCAAGCTAGCGCTCAAGATTATCCCTCCCGGAAAAGAAGAAACTCTTTCATTGGGAGAACCCAAGCACCTTAATTACCATGTGATTGGCAATTCCGATCTGGCGATCAATCAGTCCCTGAAAGAAATGCGGGAAATGCTGCGCTTGGTTCGCTTGGGTCTTGTGGTTTCTTATGAGGCTTTCAAGGATAAAAACTACAAGAAACAGATTCGCATTTCCCGGATCGAATCGGCTATCGATCATCTGCAAAGAGAAGTTACCCTTTATCTGGTGGCAGTTAACGAAAGAACCAATGCCGACGACATCATCCAGAAAATCCCTGCCTTGCTGCATACAGTTAACGATATTGAGAAAATCGGTGATTTTACCGAAGAAATAAACCGTATTCTGAATTACCAGATACCCTCACAAAAAAATCCGCTCTGTGAATGCTTCTCGTCGGTTATCGACGATCTACACGCCAAACTGATCTTTATGCTCGATCTCAGCATCGATTATCTGGCCGATCTTAAAGAAGAATACACCTACAAGATCATCGAAATGGAAGGCAGAATAAACGAAACCCACAACAATCAACGCCAAAACGTTCTGCTGCAGATTCAAAATGGAGAGTGTGATGCTGCTGGCGGGTTGAACACCATTGACTATCTGGACATCGTGGAAGTGACCGCCGACAAACTGAAAAACCTGGTCAAAGCAGGAACTCATAACTTCGTGTATAGTCACAATCCCAACGCCATGGATGAAGCAGACGAATAATTCGAAGGAGCTTGCATGGAATACCCAGTTGCCTTTGTAAACGCCTTTGCCAACGGGCTTTTTGATGGCAATACTGCGGCAGTGGTTGTGGTAAACAGCTACCCATCCGATAAGAAAATGCTCGACACAGCCAGGCTGTTCGGATTTTCAGAAACTGCCTTTCTGCAATCCCTGGACAGTGGAGCCTACCAGATCCGCTGGTTTACGCCTGAAGTGGAAGTCCCCCTCTGTGGCCATGCAACCTTGGCCAGTGCAGCTTACCTTTTTGCGGAACGGGAGAAAGATAATCAGCAATTGCGCTTCATCAGCCTCTCTGGAGAGCTGGTTGCCAGGAAAAACAATCAAGAAGTGGAGCTCGATTTCCCTTTGGACATTCCCCATCCCTATCAAGCTGAGCCTGAAGTAATAACAGCTTTGGGCAAGATAAAGATATTACAAACCCTGTATGCCCCTTTCACCCACAATCTGATAGTTGTAGTGGACAACCCGGAGACTGTGCTCTCTACCGAACCGGATTTTACGGGGCTGCTTCAGTTGCGGGACAAGCCATATTTCGGTATCGCAGTTACCGCTGCGGATATCGATGGCTATGTCTGCCGATATTTCGCCCCGTGGGAAGGAATAAACGAAGACCCGGTAACCGGTTCGGCGCAAACCTTCCTGGCACCCTTTTGGGCTGAAGCTATGGGAAAAGCAGAACTGAATGGCTTTCAGGCATCCTCCCGGGGCGGTCATTTCAGTGTAAGCGTCCTCAAAGACCGCATCCTGATCAGAGGAAAGGCATACATTTATCTTAATGGACTGATTACTATACCCTGATTAGGCTTCGATACTCACGAATAATACCTTTTTGTAGAAAACCAGCGAATCACGGTGATTTCCGGTGTCTGTGCACGTCTTTGACCATACTCGGCGACCAGTATCGTGTGGAAAAATCTACCCCTACAAACAGTAACCAAGATATTGGAAATTAACAGCTTTATTACTATCTCCGCTTCCTCCTGAGGGGTGACGAAGCTACCTTACTCCATCGGGTGAACTGAGATACATGGGGACCCATCCTATACCCATCCTATACCCATCCTATAAACATAGCTTAAGTATGGGATGGGAATGGCTTTGCAGCAGTTGGATTCGACCCGTCTTGATCCCAGTAAACCAGTTAATCATGCCCTCCGCCTGCTTCATTTGAACTGAAACGCTAATCCATATTCTGTAACTCCCCAAAAAAAGCCGTGCCAAAAATCCAGAAGTGTGTTATACTGTCTAAAAACAGATAAAAAAAAACGAGGATACATCCAATGGCACTGAAAGAACAGCTTCTAAACTCCCTAAAAAAAGCCATGCAAGGCGAAATGGACAGCGTTACTCTGTATCAGAACGCTGCAAATCACGCCAACGACACAGAAGTGAAAGAGTTTTTCCTGTCCCGCCGCGAAGAAGAAAGGCTTCATTACAACTACCTGCTGCAATATTATCAGGAAATCTCCAATGATCTGCAACCCAGTGATTTGAGCGAGGCTATAGGTCTGGACTGGAATAAGCACCCCATGATTTCCGATTCGTTTTTAAAAAGAATCGGTGAGGATCAAGTGCTGTTTTCCGCCATTTCCACGGCCTTGCTGTTGGAAAAGGACGCAATTGAGCATTACCGTACCTGCCTGAATGAGACAGAAAATCTAACCCTGAAATCATTCTATGAATTGATGATCCGGTGGGAAAGCAAGCATTATGATGATCTGCTGGCAGTGCAGAAAGATGCAGAGCAGTATTATTGGCAAAAAAACCAGTTTGAACCCTTCTAGTGTCATGTCAAGCATAGGGAAGCCGATCTCCCGATCGGCTTGTGGCAATCGGGAGATTGCCACCCCAATAATGCTTGCGACATACAAGTTTTGACACAACACTAGGAATTTCTGAACAGAGGTTATCCTGTTCGATAAGCCAAGGTCATTGTACGCGCTGTTTAACAGCAGGATATTCAAGCAGGAGGCTTCTTCCCAGGTTTCCTGCTTGTTTTTTTTGCTCACACCAGCTGAATCCTTGCAAACCAGACATCAGATGGCAAACTGGCTCAGCAGTCCAAGACTTTTCAGCTTCAAGGGATGTTTATGATGTGCCAGCCAATAGTATTCAAACACAGAATTGATCTCATTTATAGTAGGGGGGCTCAGCTTAATCTCAGTGAGGTAATTACCAATTTCCGGCAGCAGACCGATAATGCGGCTGCTGGTTTCAGACAGCCAGAACAGGTCATCGTTGGGGCTCATATCCCTGCTGCAAGCCTTACAGAGCATACCACCCTTTGAACGCAGGTAGGCCGAATAATGCGAAAAGGCCTTTTCGCATAGGCAGCAACTGGCAAATGGGTTCCCTATCCCGCTGAAAATAGTAACTCGCAGCATAAACCGCCACAAGATCAGAATCGCATTAACAGGAGTTTTTTGCAGATACACCAGAAAACTAAGTGCCAGATCAAAAACCGCTCCGATGTCCTCTTGGGGGATAATTATCTGACTTACCAGCTCCATCCCACATTCTGCCGCAGCCCAGGTGGAAGTGGATGGAAAAGCCGAATAATCCTTTAGTAAAGATGCTTCCGCAAACAGCCAGAGCCCCGGCTCCTTCGGTTCGAAAACGTTTAGTTCGTATTGGCATAATGCCAGCAGGTGTTCCTGGTTCTTGCGGATCCCCTTTGCCAGCACTCCGATCTGACCATGCTCGCTGGTAAAAAACCTGTAGATAAGGCTGGAATCACCATACTCACTCTGTTTGATCAGAATGGCGTTCAGTTTTGCTTTTCGCATAGTATATCCCGGGCTTTACGCAGGTCAATGGGAGTGGCATAAACGCTGTGATGGTTGGTGTAAGTAACAAAGCCTGGAGCACTCTTACGGGGTTTGCGAACAAAGCGGATCTGGGTATAATCAACCGGGACATTGGCTGAATTTTTTGCCTTGGAATAACCCGCTGCTAGGTTGCAACACAATTCGATCAAGTCTGGAGTGGGGGTTTGTTTTTTGAAGCAACGAAGCAAAACATGCGCCCCGTGATAAATTCGGCTATGAAACCAATAGTCGTGCGCTTTAGCCAATTGAGTAGTTATAAAGTCGTTTTCTTTAGCCTTGCGTCCGATCACTATTTGATACTCATCGCCAAGCCGCAGGTTAAGCAGCCTGGCAGTGGCATTTGAGGTGCTGAGAAGCTGTTTCACACTTTGCTGGGAGTTCAAGCTTAGGTCAAGTTGCTCACCTTGCATTATTCTCTGCTGCAAAATCTCTATTTGCTCTATTTCGGTTTCAGTTTTTGCAAGGTTGGCCTTGATAATTTCCAGGCCGTTTTTGGCTTTATGGTATTTTTTCAGATATATCTGGAGATTTTCTCTGGGGTTCTTATCCGGCAACAGGCTGATCTCTATTTCAGCAAGTTGGCTATCCAGATAGTTTGTTGTCTTCAAGCTGGTTTGTCCAGGTTTGATCGAATGGAGAAGCGGTTTCATTGCTTCAGCGCAAGCCAGCCAGTAATCGGCCTGTGCGGCAACTACCAAATCTTGTTTCTGTGCCTGCAGTTTTTTGTTTAATCTCTTTTTTTCCTTCTGTAGGTAGCTTATGTTTTTTTGGTAAATATCTGATTCTGAAGGAGTATTCTGAGTGTGCAAATAGGTTTGATAGAAATGGTCATTTACCGATGAACAGCCCTCTGGCAGTTGGATCGGCTCTTCCGAAGAGCTCTGCACAAAGGAGGTTTTCGGAGCCTGATATGGGAGATTTGGCAGAATTTGCCGTTGGGGATTATCTGCATAGGAGTATTTGTGCAAAGCGTCAATAATCTTTTCTTTGTCGTCCAAAAGAATGACATTGGGCTTAGGTGGCATCAATTCAACCGCTAAAGAAAGCAGATTGGTATCTCCATAGATATCTTTGTGTTGCAAGTCCAGACAGAGTATCCGGTCATTATCGGCAATCCTGATTTTATTTAGATTATAGTTTTTGAGCCTTGACCAGATGGCTTTGGCTTGGCTGAGATCCATCAGCTTTGCAGTGAAAAAAGGAAAAGAGTTTTTGGGAGATAGACAAAGGCAGAGCTGAAGATTTCCTTTGATTTGCAGAACAAGCAGCTCTGGCAGTAAGTATACGGACTCCAAGCAAAACACTTGGTTTTGTTGCTGCTGAGTCCAGAGATTTAGAAATATGTATTTCACGGTTAACTTTCCTTTTGGCTTGACACGTAATCGGTTTATGATATATGTGTCAAGTTCAATAATAATTCAAGGAGTATTTTATGAAAGCTTCCACAGCGATTATCCTGGCCATTCTCGCCATCCTAACTGTCCTCTTTGGCGTTCTCTGGATGGGCTCCAATGGCAAAACCAAAGCCCTGATGAAAAGTAATGAGGAGTTAAAAGAGCTCTATGATAATTCCACGCAAACGATTGGTGAAATCCAGTCCAGCCTGGAATCTCTCGACCGCGATCTGTCCGGTCAGCTATTTACTAATAAAGAAATCCCAGGAACTACTCCCGAAGACCGTAGAAGCAGAATCATCAGTTCAATCGCCAATATGCGGGATCAGATCGAAGCCGACAAAAAGAAAATCTCAGACCTCGAAAAACAGCTTGCCTCCTCACGCAACCAATTGAAAGGGGTTCAGGACATCGTTAATAAGCTGAAAGCCAGCATTGCCGATAAGGAAGCGATTATGGATGAGCTTCAGAAACGCCTTGGAATCTTGAATGAAACCCTGGAGGAAGAACGTCGTACCAGCCTGGCTGAAATTCAAAAACGTGAAGAGACCATCAGCGAAAAACAGCAAACCATTACCCAGCAAAACATCGACGCCAATACAATCTACTACATCTTTGGAACCCGCAAGGAACTGATGGATAAAGGAATCGTAGACCGCAAAGGCGGGCTTCTGGGAATCGGCAAGGTTACCACTGTGGCACATAATCTGATGGTGGAGAAATTTACCCAGATCAACCTGCTGGATACTACGCAAATCAACTTCCCCATCACCAAGAAAGGTTATGCCGTTTTATCAAACCATGTGGCCACCTCCTACAAAGTGGAGAAACTGGACGGCAACAATGTGCTTACCGTCACCGATCCCACCAATTTCCGCAAGCAGAAATTCCTGGTAATCGAACTATTGCAATAGAGCACCAAAGTTAAAACTGCCCCTTTGCTCAAAAAGCAAAGTGAAAAGAGCCCTGGAAAATCCGGGGCTCATTTTTTCTACTGCATAGTTACTAGTCGCTCTCTCTAAAGGAGTATTGGAACAGGTGGACAAGGGTAAAGGTTTTAAGGTGAAACATGGGTTGTGGTAGCTCTGCCTTCCAGGCTGAGTTCTGGATTGTTTTTGTTTCCCAAAAAAGCTGTGTCCTGAAGCTTGGTTGGACAACTCTAAAAAACATACTCCGTTGGGCCTATCCAGTAAAGATAGCAGAAAACACTACCCATCAGAAATCATTATGTCGCGCTTCAGGATCTATTACCCTTTCAGGTTGTAAAGGATGATCCGATCGTGATTTGCAGATACGCTCTCCTCTTTATTCAGTTCTATGTGCAGCGCTCCACCCCGGAAAGGATTGGGATAGGCGGTGGGATTCCAGATTCTCCCATGGGGAACTGATGTTACCGCATCTTCCACCTCTCTCGTATTAACGACTAACTGAGAATTCCTAAAATTGATTTAAAAGAAGCCCAGGATTGTAGTAGCTCCCCCATAGAAATGAGCATGGACACGGCTAAGTCCCAATAGCCATCAGCATTGAAGTCTACCGCAGCCTTTGCCCAGCCAAGTTGCTTACTTTGATATGGGGATTATTGATAATCTAATAAGCCACGACCTTGTAAAACGAGAAAGGGCGCGATCTAATGACCGTGCCCTTCTATCATTTACAGGACGCAAAAACCCAATTGTGAGTTAAGGCATCCCACTTTGATACTATTTCATAAGAATCATCTTCTTGGTGCTGGTATATTTGCCGGCATGCATCTTGAAGAAATAAACGCCACTGGCCACTGGACGACCGTTATTATCACGTCCGTGCCAGACCGCACTATGGTTTCCGGGCTCTACTTCGCCATTCACCAAAGTCTTCACCTTTTGACCTAGCATGTTGTAAATGACCAACTGCACAGGTTGCTTTTCGCGTACGCTGTAGCTGATGGTGGTAGTGGGATTGAATGGATTGGGATAGTTGCCGTGCAAGGCTGTAACCACAGGATTAACGAGATCATCATTTGCCACTATCCCGCCAACTCCATGCAGAGGAATAATCGTGATAGGTGCAAACGGATCATCGGATGTAATGGTTAGTTCTCCATTATATTCCATCTGCTGAGTGGGAGCAAAGTTCACGTCGAATGTCATGAATTCGCCGACTCCCAAAACGTATTCCAAGGTTTGCACTGGCATATTGATGTCGCCAAGGGAGAAAGGACTGGCAGTACTGATAGTTCCCAGCATCGAAGCCGTTCCACTATTGGAAATAGTAATCTGGAGGGTGGCGGTAGTATTGTACTGAACCAGTTGATAATCAATGTTTTGGGTGTCGACAACGAAAGCCGGGGTACCTGCTTGTTCTCCTGTGCTGGGGAATACTACATCGTCAATCCAGGCGCAATCGCTGCCTGCAGAAGTTCCGGAATCCTTCATGTATTCCCATTTGAAGATATTGTTTCCGGCTTGCACTGGATATGTTACCTGGCTCCACATGTCGGTAGTTCCGCTCCATTGGTTTTTGAGTGTGCCGTTGATGTAGAACTTCAGAAAATCATAGTTCTGCTCGGAAGAGACTTTCTTCCAGAATGAGATTTCCCCGTCCTGAAGAGAGCTCAGGGCTATGCTAATGCTAGTGCTGCCACTGTGTGAGATTGCCGGTGATTTTGCAGCCAGTGAGCCATTGAAGCTGCCTGTGGCGGCTGTCCAGGTTCCACCCTGGAAAGTCCAGGGGAAATTGCCAAAGCCGTTGTCGAAGTTTTCCATTACCATGCCAACCACGAGGGAATAAGTATGCATTTCCAGATAATCTCCAAACATTGTCATCGCTGTGAGTTGCACCTGGGTTCCCATGGGTATTTGGGAACTGAAGGTAATGCTGTAGATTATTTGACCGGAAGCCCCAACTGGTAGATTGCTGATCTCAGAGATAATGGGGGTAATCAAATGCGGAACCCCATTCACCACCAAGGTGCTGGTAATTGCTGTAGCTTCGCAGTGGCCTGTATTTGAGACGTTAAAGGTAACGGTTACGTTTTCACCAGCGTCCACACGGCCATTATTGTTGCCCTGGCTATCGTCCACCTGCAGATTACCCCAACCAATTGCTGGAGCATTGCCGGTGAAGCTGCGTTCGTAAGTAAAGGCATCGCCGTCTGTGGTGGTTATGCTTACCGTAAGCGGAACAACATGCTGATCTGGAAAACTATTGGAAAGCTGGATATTGAAAAACCCGCTGTTCCCGGTGGCACCACTGGCGATATCGCCAATCGTTAAACTAGGATTCAGAATTGTTACATGGCTATCTTGAGTGCTCAGGGAGATACTGACGCCTGAAGCTATTTCACTGCCGATATTTTCCAGATTCATGCTCATCTGAATGGTTTCGCCATAACTGAAGAGATTGTCGTTGTTATCTGAAAAATCCGTGCTATCCACCACTATATAGGGTCCATCGCTGGGCAGAACCTGCAGGGTTTGGATATGGGTCTGTTTATCAAAAGCGACGATAGTAAGAGTAAGATTGATTGGCTCCAGAGGAACAGGGAAAAGATTGATTACTGCGTTTCCTGCTGCGTCGGCAACGGCAGTGCCGTACACCGTTCCGTCTGCGCTGAGAGTCGCTCTGGCTCCAGGCTCGGTTTGTAACGTAAAGCTGCTCATTCCAATGAACAAAACAGGATTGTACACGGCTGTGATCGCTGTGGGATTCTTTGTTCTCACCATTAAGGAGGCATCGCCAAAGATAGTCCAGCATTTGTATTCACTTATTCCGCTGGTGCCATACACTTCTATCATCTTGGACGAGCCATTGTAATACAGGCTGCCTATTCTGTGTTTCAAATTGCCGACCAGCAGATCGGTAACTTCATCCTGGCCGCGCATGGGAGGATTCCAACCCTGGTTGATTGTAGAGCCATAAAATGCCACTGCTCCAGCAGGAGCGCCTGTGGTTTCGTTTACTGATCTTAGCCAGGCTTCTGCAAAACAAGTTTGGCTAACAAAGTTTCCGTTCACACAGGCAACGGACACGATGAATGGTAACATATAGTCGTTCGTGAGGGCATTCACGTTATTATTGCTAAATCCTGTGGTAACCCAGGTAGTGGCAGAGCCATGGCCCACATAATTTGCAAATCCACGGCCAGCATTTACGCTGGTAGTGACCATGGCGGCAGTGGCGCCCTGAGCCTGATAAATCTGGTCTACTTGGGTATAGCCATAGGTAAGCAGATCGGTGCGGATGTTTTCCATGTGTACTTGATCGCTTTCCCCCATATCTCCCTGGCTGCCACCGCCTTCGTTGGAGGCTATACCAAAAGCTTTCTGAATCCAGTCAGCACCAACCGCTATATCGCGCTCATAATGAACGCTGCGCAGAACCTGGGTTTCCAGTTCTGCCACGGTTTGGGCAGAGAATCGTCCCACATAGATATCTGGGTAGCTGTCGCCACCAGCCAGCAAAGCAAAGGAAGGATCACTTCCTCCTCCGCCTGAACTGAGAGAGGGAACCTGAGGTGCATCACCTACTATCTGCACGAACATCAGGCCATTATTCAGATCGTATTGACTTTGGATATAGGTTTTAATCTGGTTGGCACTGGGGCCGGCAACATCAACATCCACTACGTCCACGGTGAAGCCAATCTGACGCTTCCAATCAACCCAAGGTTGGATAGCAGTGTCGAACATGCTGTTCTTTATTACCAGAATTCTTCCTTCTTCTCCCAGAGACGGGTATTTGGCCTGGGCAAAATTCAAAAACATATTCTGGTAGATTTCTTCAAAATAGCGTGAATAGGTGGATTTGGGAGTAGTGATTGCGTTTGTAAGGTCTGTTCCATTGCTGCTTACCGAAAGCACCATTTTGGTATATACCCTCAAGGTTCCGGTAGCAGGATAATATACGAAGGGCTGGAATCTGACCGTGATCCCTCTATAATCTCTCAGGATGAAAGGTTCGGTAAGATAAGCCGTTTCCAGGGGATAACTACCTGTGCTTTGATAGAAATCGGCAAAAGTGTAGGGAACGCTATCCGGATCGATATCGCGGGTGAGATTCCCTTTGGAGGGGGCTACGTGTACAGCCATTTCTACATATTCGCTGGCCTGGGTATTAATCTGCATAGCAGCCGTGCCTGGAATGATAAGGCTGGTGGCCATCACGGGTACTTGCGGCAGGCCAGTTTCCAGGGTAAGCCCGGCTTTTTTGAGGCTCAGGTTATACCAGGTGCTGCCATTGATGTTCACAGGTTGGCGGTCGAAACTGCCAAGTGTAAACTCCAACTGCATATTGTTCGGGTTGCTGTTTAGCAGCCTAACTTCATTCGGATAGGGGCTAACCACAACCTGTTCGGCTGCCAGGCACAGAATGGCCAACAGCAGTATAGCGGTTATCAACAAACGTCTCATGGGTTCCTCCTCGAGTACCATGTTTTATTTTCTTTTCTTATCTGCTTAGGTTCGTAAATACAAAAATTCATAATAAAGATGAAGGGCAGGTACCCGCAAGGATACCTGCCCAGAATTGTTTATTTCATCAGCATCATTTTCTTGGTTGCTGAGTAGTTGGTGGCTTCCATACGGTAGAAATATATTCCGCTGGATACGTTACTGCCGCGATCATCTTTTCCATTCCAGATCACGCGATGATTTCCAGCAGATTTGTTCTCGTTCAACAAACTGCGGATCATCTGTCCTTTCATGTTGAAAATGTTTATTTTCACCTGTCCGGCTTCTTTAAGAGAATAGCGGATGGTGGTTTCAGGATTGAAGGGATTGGGGAAGTTGTTATCCAAAGCGGTAATAACCGGGCTGATTCCAGGGTCTTCACCGTCGGAACCGCTGGTTAGGCTGATCGGTATGCTGAGATTGGGGGTATTGGGATCGTTTGTGGAGATTAAAAGCTCGGTGGTAAAACTGCTAACCGTTGAGCCGGCCGTATAGCTAAGGGTGAAGAGCATAGTTTGTCCGGCTTCCACTTGATAGGCATAATCCATGGGAAGGTTGTTGCCATCGTAGCTGAGAACGAAACCTTCTGGAGAAGAAATCATCCCCTGCAGCGTGGCATTCCCCAGGTTGCGCAGAGCAAAATCGGCACTAACAGTGGTGTTTGGCATCACACTTGTATAGTTAAGCTGGGTTGTTCCGGTATAAGCTATCGGGGAGTTCAATACACCCATGCCAGGGAATACGATGTCGTCGATCCAGGCGCAATCGCTGCCACCAGTTTGCGAAACGTCTTTGCTGTAGGTCCATTTGAAAGTGCGGGATCCGGCACTAACCGGGTAAGTCATTTCAGCCCATGCCTGGCTTCCGCTCCAGGAACCCAACTCGGTGCCATCGATAAAGAATTTCAGGAAATCATAGTTGTTTTCGCTGCTAACTTTCCGCCAGAAGCGGATATTATCGTCTGCCGGAATATTCAGGGTAATCTGGAGTGTAGTATTGGCATTATTGCCTATGGAACCGGACTTTGCAGCGTAGCTACCGCTATGCACGTTGCTGGTTCCAGAAACGATGGTCCAGGGGCTGGCGCTGGTATTCACCCAGGGAACAGCTGTGAAACCATTGGATTCAAAACCTTCCCCAACTGTTCCGATCGGGATCATCAGGTTGAAATTCAGCAGTTGCATTCCAGCATCCAGAGCTACTCCTAGAGCAATGATCTCAGAACTGGGGCAATTGGGGGCGATCATCACATTGAACACTATTGGAATTCCACCGCCTATCGGCATGGGAGGAAGAGTGAATAGCGAGTTGTCAATTGTGGCATACTGGCTGTTCAGCACTACCTGTAGAGAACCTCCTCCAGAATTCATGTGGCCTGTGTTCGACAGGTTCAGGGTAACCGTTACGGTTTCGCCGGGTTGGAAAACGCCGTCTCCGCTGGAATCGAAAAGGGTGTAATTGCCAAATTCGATGTTAGGCGCATTCACGATCATGCTGCGCTGGGTGGTCCATTCATTGGTGCCGTCGCTGATCATGATTGTAAAGAGAGGAGCGTGCTGGTCGGGAACGCTGGCCAGGATATCACCGCTGAATAGAGATGGCATATTAATCATTTGTCCGGCAGTGATATTTGGCAGAGGAGCCGAGGCTGTGCTGAAGTTTATATAGGGGCTGTCGGTGCTGATGCTGGCAACCAGATTGGTTGCATCCAAAACACCCACATTATTAAAATCGAGACTGATGCTGAAGCTGTCCCCAGCTTCGGCAATGTTATTATTGCCGTCTGCGATCACTAATTGGCCTGCTGTTACATAAGGGCCGGAATTAGGGATCACCTGGATATTGGCAATCAGAGGGCGGCGCAGGGAGCGGGTGACAACCAATTGCGCCGTGCCAGGTTCGTTGAAAGGAGTATAATTCAGGGTCAGATTACCGCTAGCATCGGCCAGTCCGACTCCATGCAGCACATTGTTCATGGAAAGGGCTACATGGCTATAAGGATCAGCCTGGATTTCCAAGGCATTCATACCCAAGAACATCTGGCTGGGAGCCTGATAGCTGTTCTGCTGAGGAATTCCCATGTAAGGAACCAAAGAAGGATCGCCCATGATGGAATAGATTTCCCAATAATAGTTGATCCGGCTGCTGTTTGACTGCACCACGGCCAGATTCCCCATCAGAACCTGGGAACCGGCATTGCCAGCCCAGTCAGCAAAGGGTTCATTATGTTCGTGGAATAATGCGTCATACGCGCCTGTGCGGTTTGCCACGAAAGGAGAGCCGGATGGGTTCACGGGAGGTTTGTATCCTACTCCCCAATAGTAATCCTCATCCCAGTAGGTGCTGTTAGTGCCACCAATGTAGATTATCCCGCCTTTATTTTCGGCACGTAGCCAAGCTTCCGCAAAGCATACAGCGCTATCAAACTTGCTGGTGAGACAGCAGTTTCCTACCACATAAGAATATTCATTAGTGTTCTGAAGTGAGTTTACGTTAGAGTTTGTGAAACTTGGATCATACCAGTTTGTTACATCGCCGTGAGCGGTATAGTTTATGTATCCTGCCCCTGCAGATGCTTCCTGGATTATCGCTGCGTCCTGGCTGCCTGAACCTGGATAGAGGTGGGTAAGGCTATTGATACCGTGAGCAGCATTGAAATAATTCGTGGTTCCGTAGTTTATCTGACCGTTGGCATGAGTGGGGCCAAAGCTGCCATCCACACCTGCGATCATAATCGCAGTGCCCAGATAGGAATCGTCGGGCATTGTATATTGTTCGTGCATCAAAGTTTTGTTTACTTGGTTCGTTACCTCGGCCACGGTCGTGGCGGAAAAACGTCCGAAGTACATTTCCGGCATAAAGTCTGTGCCCTGCAGGCGAACATAAGTTAGATCCGTTGGGTGGCTACCGGTGGTTCCGCTGTTGCTGGGAACCTGAGCCACATCGCCAACGATCAGGAGATATGAAGGTGCTGGGTTTTGGGTGGTGGCAGAATTCCAAAGGTTCTGCAAATAAGTTTTGATGTTGTTGGCAGTGGTACCGGTCAGCGAAGTGGGAGCAACGGTTACATTGTATCCTTCCCGTTTTTTCCAGTCGATAAACGGCTGCATGGGAGCCACGAAATTGTCCGGCAGGATGATCACGTAGCCAAGGGGGTATCTGTTCAAGGTAGAGCGAACAGGCTCGTAGTTTATGATGGTATTGGCAAAAGCGCTTTCGAAAACCGGCGAATAGGTTTTGGCCTGCATTTCTTCGGTGGCGGAGTGATCGCTGCCCACGAAACTTACCTTCACTTCGGCGTTGTTGATCACCTCAATCTTTTTAAGAAAGGGATTGTATCTGACGGGAACAAAGTCAAGAGCAAAAATTCTGTTCCCACGCATCATGCCAAGCTCGGTTACGCTGATCGAGGGATTTTGAGTCCACTGATTGGAGTTGTAAAAATCACGGTTTACCACAAACGGCAGATTGGTAAGGTCTGCGCTTTTAGAAACAGATTCCTGGCGAGGCAGCAAAGGATAGCTTATCCCTTTCTCAGCCAGATCAAGGCTAATCTCATCTTTTTCGGTAAAACTAACACTTACTGTGGCACCAAGGGGAACGCTGATCAATTGCCTCATCAAGGGAAGGGCAGGCTGACCAGTGGCATTGGTGCTGGTGTATTGGTCGGAAGAAAGCTCGGTCCAGATACCATCCTGGGTGCTGATTTGTTTGGTTTTCAGTTCGCCCAAGGTGTAGCGGACACTGAGTCCATCCCGGCTGCTTTGTAATAGCTGCACCGTCGTGGGTGCGTTTTGCAAGGTTATCGTCCCCGGAGCGGCCAGCAAACTGAATGCCAAAATCACCAGGGTGAGTATCATCATACTCTTCTTCATGTTGTCTCCTTGTTGTTTATCAATTCTGTTATATACCTCGTCAGTCGTGCGCTCAAGCGCACTTCTATATGATAAGCAAGTTTGATGCCGAACCTATGGAAAAAACTGGAGTTAGTCCTGATCAAAAGCTGGTGCGACACGCTATCTAATCTTCCACTAAAGACTTATACCCCATGGGTTATTTTTTCTTCACAAGAATATTTTATCATTAGCGTGGCGATAAACTTTCTGCCTGTTCGATTTCGCACAGCAGCAAGCCAGAATGTGCAGAAATGCTCTTTGACAAGATACTGCATGGCGGCTGGTTCTTTACTCTTTCGGATCAGATCCAGAATCATCCCATGTTTCATCTCTCCCCTGGCACCAACACACCTGCACCCAGGAACTCCAACTCATCTTGTCCCAGCTATCACATCCTGTTCGCATTCTTAACCCATCCTTTAAACCCAAACAATGCAGTAATGCGGTTCCCTGTCCCTGGAATGCCAGCGTCTCGCTGGCAAGGGTTACCAGCCTCTGGCTGGTTTTTTAAGCCAGCGAGACGCTGGCAGACCTTTCCGGTGAAACACCGGCATTCCGTGTGTTGGAATTCTACTGCATTATCTGGGATAAACATGGGATAAAGATAAGATGGGAAAGGCATTGGGCAGATATCCAGGGAAAACCATGAAAAAAAGCGGGAATAATCCCGCCTTCAATTTGATGTTCCAGTGATTCTCAGCCTATTCTTGCGGCAGCCATTCGTCTTTTACAGTGGGTTTCTTATCCGGAGCGGGGTCTTCCACGGTATAGCTGCGGTCGTTCAGATTATAAACGACCTTGATTCCTTCTTTACCATAAGCGGCTTGAGAAACGGCGGTAAGGGTGAGGGTGTCGAATACGTATTCGAACTTGAAATCTTCGTTATCTATGGTTCCCAGATTCAACTCGTCGATAAAGGCGGGATAATCGCCAAATTCGTCATTTTTGCGATAATCTTCCATCGCGGCAATGGCTTTCTGGAAACTGGGTACAATTGCTTCGAACTTGCTTTGAGCCAGGGCTTCTGCTGCTTTGTCGATTTTTAGCTGTTGCATTCCAAAGAAAAAGACAAATAGCAGACCAACCAGCATAAGCAGCATCATCAGTTCCACCAGGGAAACTTTGTGTCCTGCTTCCACGGGTTTGCTATCGGGTTTTTTCTTGGTTTCGGTTTTTTCTGTATCCGGCATTCTCGCCTCCCGGAAATTAATCGTTTTTTACATCTTTTTTGATGCCTTGCTTTTTGTCAAAGTATTTTCTTACAAACCCCAGAATCTGAAGGAGCGCTGCAACATAAGCTCGTGGCTGGACTTTTTATCCTGAGGCGTGTATTGAAAGGTGTAGCCAAGTCTGAATTGGCGTGGCAGCATTAAGCGCAGGGCTGTCTCGTGCGACACCATGATACGGGTGCGTTTTTGCAGGTCTGTGGCTTCCTGCAGTTCCAACTGGTAGTCCAAAAACATTCTGCGTCCCAAGTATTTGCTAACCGAAATGGACAGGTTGTCAAGCAGGATTGATGAACTGAATTGGGCAATATCCGAGCTCAATTGCTTCATATCTGTATAGTTGGCCAGTTGGGACGGATCGTTTGAATACTGTGTGTAAAGATTCTGCAAAAATCCTGCGTTGATAGAGAAATTATCCAGCTTCAGTTTGCGCCGCACGTAGGTTTCCACCGGAGACAGGATTGGAGTAAACAGCGATGCATCAAGATTTCCCGAAATCAAGCTGAGCGCTTCATCTTGCAGAGCCCCGTTTTGCTCCTGCTGGTTTGGATCGGTACTCCCGCTATAACGCAGCCTGGCCAGAATCTGTGAGATTGTTCTGTCTTCCGGATTGTCGCTGGTGAGGCTGAATTGCAGCCTGTCCATGAAGCTCTTTGTTGGATCAGGCAAGGTAATTGCCTTCAGGGAAACCAGGGTTCCATCTGGCGCACGTTTGTAAAAAACACCGTCCACGCTTAACAGGTCTTGCGATTCCACCATGTTTATATCCACTTTGTCCACCTGAAAGACAGTGCCAAAGATATCGATCGTTCCACGCTCTGAAGAGAAGAAAGCCTCAGGAACGCTGAATGCCAACCCGTCATACATCAGATGTAAAAAACCACCAGGCTCGATGCTAAGCTTCGCAGGATAGGTTACATAGCTCACATTCTCGCCTAAGGTTATCAGCACATCCAAGGTAAAAGGCAAAGGAGCCGTTTCGCTGTCGCTGCGTTTGAATGTGGCTTCCCGCACCGAGTTTGCTAGTTTTAAGAGGTTGTCGGTATTGGGCGGAAACAAGGCGCTGGCATTGGAAAGTATCACTTCTGCACTGATCTTCATCTGGTCGAAGGGACCCTTGACCATCGCATAGCGGCTATTCTTACCCTTCAGGACGATGTTGGTAAGGGTCTTTGGTGGGGTAAACAGCGGGACATTGGCCAGAATTCCGGGTTCCTCGATCAGCAAACGTAAAATTCCCAGATCCAGAAAACCTAACATCAAATGATCGCTGTTATCGGCCTCGAAGATATTGTTGAAAACCAGCTTACCCTGCCCCATCTGAACCTGGCCACGCTCGATAATGATCCGGTTTTTGTCGAAGGAACCCCTTACAGCAATGTTGGTTAGAGGTTCGGTTTGATCTTTGATGCGCAAGAAACCGTCACTGATATCCAGCTTGCCCGCAGAAACGAGGAATTGATCCTCCAATACACCAACGCTGCAGCTAAGCGAAGAATTTCCCTTGGCTTCCTGGATCAGTGGAGTTAGGTTCTTCAACCAGGGAAAGAGCTGACCCTCCACCCGCAGATTCAAGCGATTTATACCATCGAAGAAAGCATTGTTGACGGCGTTATAGTCGATCGCACCCGATCCTGAAAGTTCAAACAAGCGGTCGGAGAAGACAAAGAGGCTGTCCACCTGTAATAGATTGGGTTTTTGGATGGCTTTCAGTATGGCAGTGTTTATCGTAAGATCCTGTATCTGCAAGTTTTGAGCCCGCAAATCAGAACTGATGTCAAAATCCTGTGAAGCATTCATCAAGTCGCGAAATTCTACGCCCGCTCTTCCACTCACCGTTCCCCTGAGGGGCGAATCTATCAGAACCTTCTCGATTGCGAGTTTGTCTAAATTGGCATCCAGCCTTAGTTCAATTTTGTCCGCCAACGAGAGTAAACCATCCATTTCCAGGATTTTCTGCGCTTCATTGTCGATTTGTCCATTGATTTTCAAGTTATCAATCGGGCCCGACACAGCAATGTTCAACCCTATCGGAGTTACGGCTAGCAGATCGATCTGGTTCAAGTTTAGCTCTGCATCCAGCAGCCCGTCTCCCCGGCTGTTGTAGTCTGCAAACAAGGTTAAACCCTCGAAGTCGGGAATACTGATGTCCAACTGGGGATAAAACCTGACAATGTCTCTCTGGTTGAGGTTCCAAAGAGCCAGTGAAAAATCCAGGTCTTTATAATTCTGCAGATTATATCTACCACTCAAGCTTAGCAGGTCATTGATCCGCAATCCCATGATATTAAGTTGTTTATCCCGCAAACTGGCAGCCAGGCTAAGCTGCAAAGGCTGTTCATTCAGCTCTCCAGCTTCGGTTTTCAGATGCAAGGCTGCTTCCTGCTGCTTCAAATCGTAGCTGCCAACCGCATCCAATACAGATCGAAACGGCAGAAAATCATGCAAGGTAAGCTCTAAACGGCTGTGTGTGTCGATTCTGTCGTTGTTCATCACAGCTTTGATCTGGCCGCTGAGTTCTGGATCAAACTTGGTAAGTTGAGGATGCCGGTATAGTCTGGCGGGATATAATGAATTGAATTGCGCATCCAATACCAGATCCCGGCTCAGAACGTCGCCCAGCACCTGCAACTGGAAACCATCGGTAGATTTTAAATCCGCATCCACCAAATACTTCTCGCCACCCAAACCAGGAACCAGCTTCAGTTCCCCCCTGATCCCGTTTATTGAGGCATTTTCCGCCTGCAGATCCAGTTCGATAATTTTTAGGTTCAGCATGGGAAGCTTGTCTGGTAAGCTCAGTTGCATATCCATATCCGCCTTTACCAGACAGGGCTGACCTTCTGTTTGAAGAGGCAGGGTTGTTATCTTGCCTTCCGCAGCCATCTTGACGGGGTCAAAACTTCCCGCAAGATCAATCCTTTGGTTTTGATACAGCAAGCCAGGCAGTTCAAAATTCAGCATGCCTTCCACATATTCTGCCGAGAGGGCTATTTCTTTTAACGTGTATTGCTTATACGATACCTGACTGGCGGAAAGCTGGGCCGTCGCCGTCGGTTCCTTAACACTTCCCCCTCCTCTCAGATCAACGTTCACAAAACCCAGCAAATCCTTGTTCACCATGGCCAGATCAAGTCCAGCCTCAGCTTTCGCGGCATTGAACCTGAGCTTTGGCCCAAAGTCGCTGATATCCACTTCCCCACTCACATAGCTGGAGCCAACCGTGCTCCGGCTGATTTTTGCCGAAAGACTTTTCCCGTCTGTTTCCACCGCTAAAAAGGGTATACTGACTGGATAATCCCTGGCAAACACCCCTTTGGTGGCCCAGAGCTGTGCTTTTGCTTCATAGTGCAGATCCGCTCCCAGGCTGTCCTGCCCCAGACTAGCAACCAGAGTGATTTCAGAATCAATGCTCTTCAGGTCTGGATGGACTATATACTTGGGATGCATCCTGTTAACCTCTACCTCAAGAGAAGCGATCCGACCCCGGTTCAGCGTCCCCTGAGCCTTCAGCAATCCTCCCCTGGCACTTTCTGCGCTCAGACTGAGTGTCGTAACCCGCTTGTTAACCACTTCAAGATTAATCTTTTGCAAGTCCTCCGCAATGTACAGGTCTCCCTGAGAAACAATCTTCAGTGGGAAACTTAGCCCGGTATAAACAGCTCCTTCCCTAATCCGCAAACTTTTAAAGTATCCCGCAAAATCCGGAAGAATCAGTGGTTTCCTGGGCTTGGGAACAGAAGGTTTGTAGCGGTAATCATAGCGGACTATGGGTCTGTATATGTCTGCATCTTGAATTAAACGGGAGAGCTTGAATCCAGAGAAGAGGAACCTGGTTAGATTGTAGCCAACTCTCAAACGTTCCACTTGTACCTGCAGCGAACTATCTGCAGTGCAATAGCTTAGTTTTTCAGCTAAGAGCTGGCGGTCGCTGATTTTCAGCTCGCCTATTACAACCTTCCCCTTGAGTATCGTGCCAAGCTGCATTGCCAGCATTTCTCTGAATCTATCCTTCATCCCAAAGCCATACCAGCTAATGAAAAAGGCGGCATTCACCAATAAAAGGATGAGGATCAGGATTAGAAAACGCTTTGAGCGTGGCATTTTTGCCCTTTAGGAAATTGGCTGCAACTTTCCTTGATGCAACTGATAAGTGCTGTGGGCAAGGCCAGTCCATTGCAGATCATGAGTCACGATAACGAAGGTCTGGCCCCGTTCTTGATTAAGGGTTTTAATCATTTGCCAAACTTCGCTGCTGTGCCCGGGATCAAGATTGCCGGTGGGCTCGTCGGCCAAAACCAGCTTCGGCTCGTTTATCAAAGCCCGGGCCAGGGCTACTCTTTGTTGCTCACCGCCGCTAAGTTGATTGGGATACCTGAGAAGACGGTCTTTCAGCCCCAAAAGACAAAGAAGATCAACCGCTTTGCGCATTGCCGAAGAGCTGTTTTGCCCTGCAATAATCAGCGGTAAAGCTACATTCTCCCTGGCATTGAGGTCTTCCACCAGATAATGAAACTGAAAAACGAAGCCCAGTTCCCGATTTCTGATAACAGGCGCAGCGCTGTCCTTGGCTGATACAAGGCGACCGGCGATCTGAATCTCACCGCTGTCCGGAGTATCCAACAAGCCTAAAATATGCAGCAAAGTGCTTTTACCGCAGCCTGACTGACCGGTTATGCAGAGCATTTGTGCTTCGGGTACCTCGATTTCACAGTCCCTTAACACCTGAATATGTTGATCTCCGTCGTGATAGCTCTTGCTAAGTTTATACCCTGCTATACTATACATCATATACCTTTGCTTAGCCATTCCGCAATAGCTGGATTATCTGCTGTTTGTCTATCTGCTTCAAGGGATAGCGGATGCATACAAAAACCAATAGGGTTGACACGATAAAGATTATCAATTGGTTCAGCGGGGAGATGCTGGTCTTTATGCTATCGATAAAGTACACATCCCCCTTCAAGCGATAAAAGCTTTGTTTCTCTATCAGATATGAAAGTCCTGCTCCCAAAACCTGTCCCGTAATTATTGCTGCCAAGGCCACTAAGCCGACTTGAAAACTGAGCAGCCTTTTGATAGTAAATGAACTGGCACCAAGTGTTTTAAGCACTGCTATCTCATGCTTTTTGTCAATTATAATCGTGCTAACTGCTGATATTACGTTTATTCCAGCTATCAACACCAGAAAACTGAATATGATGAATATCAGCCATTTCTCCATGCTGACCAGCCTCAAAAGCCCCGCGCTGAACAAAGTCCAGGGATACACAGTATATTGCGAGCCCAGCCTTGCTTGCAAATCCCTGGCCATCACACCAGCGTTTTCCACCAATTTTGGCTGCAAGCTGAGCTCCAGCTTCGTGTAGCCTGGTGAAAGGCTCAGCAAAGCCACTGCGTCGTCAATCCCACAAATCAGCAGGCTGCGATCACTTTCATAAAAACCAGAACTGTATATGCCGGCAATCCGGAAATTATATTCTGCCGGAAACATCCCCATGGCGGAAATCCTGTCCAATCTCGGATAAACCACCTTCAAAGTGTCGTTCAGACCCTTGCCCAGATCCCTGGCCAAGTATCGTCCGACGATCACTTCCTGAGCCTGCAACTGACTTCTGCCTTGAGTAATATAGCGATCGTAAGGAAATGGATGTGCCGAATCGAAGTGATAAGCGCTTAAGGATGCGCCCCGCACCTTATCTTCGTTAGTAGCCATCACTGAGTATTGCAAGACAGGACGGACTTCCTTGAACTGCTTGTATTTACTAACAGCATCAAGCAAGGATTGCGTTTCCATGGGGCTCAGGTATTCACCAGTAGATTTTTGAATGCTGAGATGTGCAAAAGAACCAAGCAATACCTCCTTCAAACTACGTTCATAACCCTCAAAAAGGTTCAATCCCGCGCTCAGGATCGCTACCGAAAGCACCAGCCCCATAGTCATGAAAACAAAACTGAAGCGCAAAAGATTGCGCTTTGGATGTTTAAGATAACGGGACAGGAAAAAACGCTCCAGGCTAGCCATCATCATCCTGTTTTTCTTCCAGATTTAGAGTCTGCACAATCGACACTGCCTGGGTCTCAGTTTGCCGGAAGCGATTGATAATCAGCTCTGAGATCAAGCCCAAAGAAATAAACTGCAAGCCTCCCAATATCAATAAAATACCTAAAAACAGCAAGGGCCGGTTAGAGAGCGGTTGCCCCCAAAAAAGCTTCAGAGCAGCCAGATAAGCAGTAATGAGAAATCCCCAAAAAGCAGAGATAACCCCAATCCTGCCAAAGAGATATAACGGGCTTTTAATGTACTGGGTGATCATCTTTACCGTCAGCAGATCGAAAAAGCCGCGTAAATATCGCTCAATTCCGTACTTACTGCTGCCAAATTGCCTGGCCCGATGCTCAACGGCGATTTCTCCTACCCTGTACCCCATGGCATTTGCTAAGGCAGGAATATAGCGATGCATCTCTCCGTAGAGATTCAGTTCCTTTTCCAAAGGATGCCTGTAGGCCTTGAAACCACAATTGTAGTCGCGCAGTTTCAGCTTGAAAGTGCGGGCTGTAACGAAATTGAAAAGTCGGGATGGCAAGGTTTTATGCAGAGGATCATGCCGTTTGCGCTTCCAACCTGATACCAAGTCGTAGCCCTGTTCCAGCTTCTCAAGAAATTTGGGAATCTCACTGGGATTATCCTGCAGATCGGCATCCATGGTAAACACTATGTCCCCCTGCGCTTTACTAAAGCCGATTTGCAGCGCAGCGGCTTTGCCAAAATTACGCCGGAAACGGATCACTCTTACTCGCTTGTCCAGTTCAGCCACACTCTTCAATATCTCAAAGCTTACATCCGTAGAGCCATCATCAATGAAGATGATCTCCAGGTCGTGCCCTTGGGTGTGCTGGACTATCTCCTGGTATAGTTGAGTCAAGGACTCTGCTTCATTCAATAAGGGGATTACGATAGAAATTCTCATGCAGTACTTCAAATAATTATGCTTAATCCCGTCATAACTAAGCCAGATACGAACGGAATCTTGAGGTTGTCATCCAAGGGAAGCCGCCATAGCTCTGCTAAAGTGGCTGCCAGGGAACCGCCTAAGGCAAGAGCAATGAACGAGCTCTGGTATGGTGATGAATTAAGCCATAACAAGCCGAAAACCAAACAACTTACAAAGCAGGCCAGGCTGCCTTCCAGACTTTTACTCAGCCCCAAGAACTTTCGTTTCCCAAAATTCATTCCAACCATAGCAGCAAAAGTGTCGCCGATGGAAAGATACGCCATGGCGCAGGATGCGATCAGTGGCTCCAGAAAAGCTACGCAGATCATTCCCGAAAACAGCAGATAGGTAGCTCCAGTGAAGTCCTTCCTTTCATGCCGGCGTAAGATCAGACCAAACATCCTGTTAAAGGTTTTTCGAAATCCTTTCTGCCAAAAACGGTGAAACTCGATGATGATGCTGACCGTGAATGCCAGAAGCAGCAGCGAAAAGACCAGACGACGGTTGAAACCCATGAGATAGCGATAGCTTATCGGGATAATCAATGAGCTGATGTGGATTGATTTTCTCAGGGTTTCACTTAACTTCATCGCAATACGTCCCTCAAGCCTGGCTGTAGGATAGAACCTTTGCCAAATTAGGCGCTTTCCAGGTAATCACGATATCCATGGCTCCTTGAGACGGCAATTCCAGACCGCTGCTGTCCAGGCTAACCTGTTCCAGTAGCCGGGCTTTGCTTGTTTGCCGCAGCATCAGAACCGGCTCTTGGTTCATTTGTCCCCAGGGCATCAGGATTTCGAGGTCTTTCCAGTTGGCCATGTTCAGCTCCCCAAGATTGATCTCAGCTTCCCAAGCGTTTTTGAGCGGCAATTCTGAAACTCCGGACTGGGCAAGGAAGGTATTGAAGCAATCCAGAAAGGCATCATAGCGGGAAGGCTCCATAATGAATCCCGCTGCTCGGGGATGACCTCCAAATTGGATAAGCTGCTCTTTGCAAAAGGTGAAGGCATCCACCATGTTAAATCCCTCTTTACAGCGTCCTTCACAAACCGTGGAGCCATTATGATGCTTCAGCATTATTGTGGGAAGCCCCAGTTTGTTTACTATGTAGGTGGCCGCCGTCCCCAGCAGCGGATACGGGATTACGCCTTCGTCGTCGTAATAAACAAAATAGTTCCCCACAAAATCTGCACCAAGAGTATCCAGAAATGCAAACACGCGGTTCAATTCCTGTTCCCATGAGTTCTTCTGCCTTTCCAAATCCTGAAACAACCTGGCTTTGGCATCCGAAAGCTGCAAGATGAAACGCAACGCTGTATGCTGGCCACCAGATTCGCGGCCGTTGGCTATCAGCCTGGAGCTATATTGTAAAAAGTTGTGAATGTCGGTTAAGCTGTTTATCCGCGAATAATTACGCAACAAAAACTCAACCGTTTCATCCTGCACTTCACCGAAGTTTTCCAAAACATAACGGACGATTACCCTGTTCAAGCCGATCATGGGAACTTTGTCGGCAATGGAACCTATGGCAGCCCAGAAATAGCTGGAAGGGTGCACGGGATGTTCCCAGATTCTTCCCAAATAGCGGATCAACATTAGAACAACGCCAACTCCCGCCAGTGATTTGAAAGGATACTGGCATTCAGGAAGCTGGGGATTCATGATCCCAAAGGCTTCAGGGATCATTTCTGGCTGCACCAGATGATGATCGGTGATCAGAACATCGCAACCCAGAGCTTTCAGTTTTTCCACTCCGTCCCAGGCAGATATACCGTTATCTACAGTCACCACAAGCTTATAGCCGTTTTTTTCCACAAAATCGATGAAGCCCTGCTGAATGCCATGCGGCTCCAGATTTCGGTTTGGGATGTAGTAATGGTGCTTCTGATAACCGCAGGAATTCAGGAAGTTGTACAAGATGTATGTGCTGGTTATTCCGTCTGGATCGTCATGCCCAAAAATGACCATTGGCTCATTTTGGAAAACAGCCCGGCGAAGCCTTTGCGCCACCACATCGATATTGGCAAAAAGTGCTTCATCAGGAAGGCTGTCCAAGCTTGGTTCCAGTTCTTCCAGAGAGAAACCCCGTGCTGCGATCAGTCGGCTGACCAGCTTTTCCTGAGGCAAGCCCGGATTTGAGTTTGAATCCGCCATGCTTACATCTCCTCTTTTTGAGGTATGCTGCGGGGGGCGGTGCGATCAGCGCTTCGGCTTATCAGATCAAAACCTGTGAATCCCAGCAGAAACATGAAGGATGTATCAGAAAGCTTATTACTGCCCAAATCTCCTCTCTTGAGATATTGAAATCCCATATCTATTCTATTTACTTCGCGTTTGAGAGGAAAAGTTAAACCACAGCTTAAACCAAGCTCATCTATCTCATTACCATCTTTGTCTTTAAACTCCAGTTGACGGTAAGACGCGCCAATCCGCATCGGGAGCCTCATAAAAGCTGTCTTATGCAGCTCAGGATCTGGCTCATAGGCTATTCCCAGACCTGCTTTCAGGCTGTTGCGATAATAGCTGTCGATGTCGCTCCAAGGCTCAAAACTGAGGTCGGCAGCCAGCTTGAATTGTTCGTATGGCAAAGCAGTAAAGCTGAGGTTATACTGGGCTGGGAGCTTGTATTCATAGTCAACTGAAGCCTCGGTTTCGTGAATGCTGCTACGTACCGATTCTCCCTGCAGATTCACGGGAAGACTGTAATGAGCTCCCAAACTCAGTTTCTCGAAGCTTTTCAAAATACCGACAGTAACTCCTTGTCCCTTAAAATCCTTGATCAGCGATTCGCGAGTATTGAAGCCGCCGAAGCCGGAACTCTGGTAGAAATAGCGTTTGTCGTGCCCAAAAAGCAGGTTTCCGCTTACTCCCAGGTTCAAGGTCCCCATATTTGCGCTATAGATCAAATCAGCCTTGTACAAGTATTTATCTGCTGTCTGTTCCTCTGTTCCGCCAGAGCTAAGCAAAGTCTGATTTGAGACAAGGCCTGATGAATGGGGGCTGAACTGCGCACCCAGCCTATGTTTGCCGACCGGAACGCTGATATTGAAATAGGGAAAATCCAGAGCATCATCCCAAAAATTCTGCTTCTCACCATTTAATTCAGAATCGTAGATCGTGTAGCCCATCATCAGCCCAGTGCCGAAGAGAGTTTTATTGTCTCTGTTATGCATGGCAGGATTGGCATAACCAGTATTGTAGCGAAAAATATCGCTGGCTCCAGTATCCCCCATGCCCAAACTGTAAATGTCTTTCCCATAATAACGAACAGGAAATCCCTGGTAGGAAAAAATCGAATTCCCTCCCCACAGAAGGCCTAGGTACAGCGCTCCGATGATGACTGCAATTTTTTTCATTTTATATCCTTATGTTTCATATACAATTAATTGGGACAGGCAGGTCTAGGGC
>Ga0302250_1000521_pt1 | contig 36818 bp, 42 predicted proteins | sample AAG_RA_Asp_MG_FD_193536 | JGI IMG/M metagenome (GOLD analysis project Ga0302250, IMG submission 193536) | Enriched activated sludge microbial communities from anaerobic digester in WTTP, New Holstein, Wisconsin, United States - AAG_RA_Asp | ecosystem: Engineered > Bioreactor > Anaerobic >...
ATCATCACCTCCACTGAGATAATCGATACGGACAGCGGGAAGACAAACGTCTCCAGTATCGAGATAGTACTCATTGCTGCGAGTTAGAGTCCCCGGGAATCTCCATTTTTTAGTTTCATCCTCACGTTTCCCCGGGATTGTTATTGGGCCATGTAACCGGTTTATATTCTGGTATGGCGTGATGAGGTTTGGTGTGAGAATCCGGGAGTTGACAAGATAAGCGCTATATTCTGGTATTTGTAAAAAAAAGCGAATTTGTCGCGTACAAAGACCTGCCCTTACCAGAAAAAATATATCGGGAAGGTTCTCATATAGTAGTCGAACATGAAAGGCGTAGCCGTTGCGCTCTTATTTACATGCATGCTCTCACTTGCATTCCCCGTACTTGCGGCGAACGAGCAAAAATATGGCTATGTCTCTGTAGAGAACGTCGATATCACACTCGAGAAGGGGGTGGCAAATGTCGATATTGAGTATTCCCTCGATGAGCCAACCAGACTCATCGTGTTCCTCCTGGGGAAACAGGATCTCAAGAACCGTATTCTCAAAGTCCTCAATTTCGATGATGCAGAAGTGGTCAAGATTGAGATGGACCATGCAAACCTGATCGTTGAGGATGTATCCTATAATTATGGCAGGGGTATCTACTGGTTCCCTTCACACCAGTTCAATGTCGTGATACCCACACTCCGTATTACCACACCCCAGATAACACGTGAATACTCTGAAACCAACACCATTCCAAACGGGATAGGCTATTTTGATAATCCGATGTGATTGGAAGACCCTGGGGGGCTTCTCATCCGATGTGATTGGAAGACCCTGGGGGGCTTCTCATCCGATGTGATTGGAAGACCCTGGGGGGCTTCTCATCCGATGTGATTGGAAGACCCTGGGGGGCTTCTCATCCAATGTGATTGGAAGACCCAAGGGGGCTTCTCATCCGGGATGATTGGATACACTGGAATGAATTCTGCCACTCTCTATCGGAATTCACGATTACGTCACGAATCTGGATCTAAAATAAGGATGAAGCCTGATTATGCCGTATCTGTTCCATCTCCTGCGGATTGTGAAGAGATGCGCTTCGTTATCATATACTGGATTCCTATCCCCGAGAGTGCGCATATGAGCCCTCCCAGGATGCCGTAGAAAATATACTGGATCGCCGTGCTGGTGGTATAGGGGAAATCGGGGATGTTATTCATGGATATTGCATAGATGCACGCACCGTAGCTGATGAGCCCGATTGCCCCGATCAGGAAGGGGAAGACAATCACTTTTGCAAGGCCCACCCGGTCATAGAAGTATTGATCAGTTATGATCCCGATGGAGGCGACAATTCCTGCGAGAGCCAGCCAGAGGACTGCCCCATACATGAAGATCAGGAAGTAGAGGAGAAGCCCGATCTCCGCATAGTACACAAGCAGGTTCATCAACCCCATTATCACTCCCACAATCACCAGGAGTATTCCCGCAATGTACGTGACGAACGAGATCCTTCCCCTTGTGAGTGAGGTGCGGAGCGCGTGAATGAATCCGCTGATGAGGTCATCGATACCAAGACCGCGGTACAGGAGGTAGATACCAATTGCCCCTACGACAATGAAGGTTGCAATCTGTGGGCGGTCGACGAGGTATGCGATTGCCCAGAGGAGCATGGCGAGACCCAGAGGAACAAGCACAAGACGGGCAATCTTGGGATCGTTCAGCAGTTTCTTGATGATATAGTAGGTGCCCTCGAGATTGGGCATCTGGTTCACGATAACCCGCCTGATACTCGTGACGGGGAGTTTTGACTGCACGATAGGGATGACAAATTCGTCTTCCGCTCCGTCAGTCACCACAATGCAACTGGATACCCCTGTCTCTGCGACGACCCGGCCGAGATCGGCTGCGATCCTCCGGTCACCTTCAATCATGTGCATGTGGTTCCCGGCGATGACCGCAACCTCAACCTCCTCTCCGGAGGCTTTCAGTTCGTCGAATATCTGGATTGCCTGGAAAATAGCATTGAGATCCGAGTCCTCGGGATCGGCGAGACCAAGGGTTGTTGCAGCATTCAGGCAGGCATCACGCCCAACCACCGGACTTTCGATATCAGCTTTAAATCCAATATCATCGTCGCGGTCCACGGAAAGGACAAGCGTGCGCCCCTGATTCATCAATATAAAAGGCACAAGCCATCTATTAAATGATTGCTCTGGATTGAAGGAAAAAAAGAGAACTCATATGAGTTTTGAACGCTGAAGGAGCAGGATATCGTCGGTGGTGAGTTTCTCACCGGCACGGAACATCTTGAACAGGTGTTCTGCCTCCTTTCGGACTGCTTTCTGCTCTTTCGTGACTTTCGCTTTCTTGGTCTTCTTGCGAAGCCCTGAGATAACCTTGTCGTAATCGCGAAGTTCCTTCTGGCAGGCGATGAAGTACTTATGCTCTGCGTCTGCGGATTCCTGGGCTTCTACGAAGTTCTTGTGGGCCGCATCGGCCTCTTCGCGTGACTTGTCTGCTTTCCTGTAGAATTCAACCATCTGGTCGTGGTGATTCTGGGCAAGTTCCGCCATCTCGGTGACTTTCGCGTGGAGGTCTGAAGCCTGTTTCCGGAGGTCCCTCGCTGATGAGATCTTAGACTTAATCTCTTTATTCTGCTCGAGTTCCGCCTCCTGTTCCCTGACCGAATCCTTCATCTGCTTGATCTTCTCGATCAGCTCGCGTTCCTTATCGGTGGAGAAGACCTCGGTCTGCTGTCGGAATTCAAGGTGATCGATCTGCTTCTGGAGTTCTTTTAAGCCCCTGTTGCGGATACCACCATGCTCCTTCTTGAACGACTCGATCTCATCAAAAAAAGTATTGGCCTGCTCGTTGATCTGGTTTCGTTCGTCCTTGACCGACTGGACATCGTTGTTGTACTTGTCACGCAGTTCCTTGTTCTTCTGCGCTTCTTCAACATTTTCCCTCGTCTGATTGTTGAGGGTATTTCTTTCCCGTGCCCATTTGCTGGCCAGTGCGTTGAGCTCGTTCCTTCTGTTCTTGTGCTGTTCAGACTCGGCAAGAATCTTCTTTCTTTTTTCAATGAGTTCATTCAACATGGGTCATCATCCTCGACAGTTCAGTCGGAATGCCAAAATTCCATGCAGTGGGGATGGGCCAAAAGAAGGGTGTACATTTACCTGATAGTAAATTGGATATCTTGCCTGTGTCTGGAGCACTCCGTGAAGAGATGGGGTGATTCCTGCAATCCACGGCTCCTTTGAAAAAAGCGCCACGGCAAAAGACCGGGGCTTTGTTCAGCTGGCTGTCCATCATGTTCAACTCCCTATTCCGGAAGGGTCCCTGAAAGTTCCCTTTCAACCACCCTTCTCCTGGCAATCCCGGGTGCATGGAACCCGGTGATTTTCTATTATTCAGACGATATGTATCGTATTAATAGTTTCGTCATGGTATGAACATGGAATAGGCACGGTGAGAAGGGGGTTGTTTTTAAGCGTTGTGAAAAAAGTATGAGGACCTTTCTCCCGGGTGCTTCCGGTTTTCGGTCCGTTATTCACAGTTGTGTGAATCAAGGTGGTAAATGTGCTCGTTGTGAAAGACTTAACCGACCCATTCCAGCAAGGTACCTCCGGCCGTCATATCACGTGCCTTCCTGTTCTTCGGGAGTTGCGGGGCCTTCGGGCTCACCTTTTTCTGCTCGAGATCCTCGAGGATGGTCTTGTAGGAGACTCTGCTTCCCATGATCTTTCCGGTCTGGACGCCGGTCATGATGGCCAGCACCCTTACCTTCCCCTCCATGTCATTCTTTACCCGGGCTCCCCAGATAACATCAGCATGGGGGTCGAGTTCGTAGGTGAGGGATGATGCGATCTCCTCTGCATCCTGCAGGGTGAGGTCGCCTCCACCAGTGATGTGGATCAGGCTTCCTGTGGCACCGCGGTAATCGATGTCAAGCATAGGATTGCTCAAGCACTCGCGGACCACGCTCTCGGACTTGTTCTGCTGTTTGCTTTCCCCGACCAGCATCACCGCCACACCTCCCTTACTCATAATTGCCCTGACATCAGCGTAGTCAATGTTGATCAGCGAAGGCTGTGTGATAGTCTCGCTGATGCCTTTCACGGTCTCACCGATGAGCTGGTCCATCACTGAGAACGCCTGTCCGAGCGGGAGGTTGGGTACAAAATTTTTAAGCCTGTTGTTGTCGAGGACAATCACCGAATCTGCACTTGAAGCGAGCGCTTCGAGTCCTTCTTCGGCCCTGATCAACCTGGCTTTCTCAACCTGGAAGGGGTAGCTGACCATACCGACAACGATAGCTCCCTGTTCCTTGGCGATCTGTGCGACCACTGGTGCAGAACCGGTTCCTGTGCCACCGCCCATTCCGGCAGTGATGAAACAGAGATCGGCATTCTCCAGGAGCGCTTCGAGCGTGGGCCTGGCCATTTCAGCCGCTCTCTTTCCGACATCGGGGTAACCTCCGGCACCCAGGCCCTTGGTCAGGGATTTGCCGATGAGGACTCTCTTGTCGGACTGGATCATATCCAGGTGTTGCTTGTCGGTGTTAATCGCGATGGTCTCAGCGCCCGAGACTCCCATATGATGCAGCCTGTTAATGGTGTTGTTTCCGGCGCCGCCACAGCCAATGATTACGATACGTGGTTGCCCTATGAACTCGTCGTCGATTGAACTGGAGGTATTTGACAGTTCCTTTTCGATTTCAAAGTTCTTCTGGGCATCGTTTATAATACTCTGCATTGTTGACCCTCCTAAACCTTGAATGAAACCTGGTCACTCTCCTTGAGGATGCGCCCGCCGCGTCGTTCTATCAGCTGGCGAACTGCATCCCGGACTGCTTCAGAGACAGTGGGGAACTCCCCTGCCGCCACCATCTGCTCAAGCATTTCGATTTGCTGGTCTGGCAGTCTGAGGGTGATACGTTTCATTTTTTTCCTCTTAATATGACAATTGTCCGACATTTGTCTGACATTTGTCTGTCATTTAGCTTGCTTATGTCTGACTATGCAGATGAATCCTACTTTATCAAAATAGTATAAATAATTTTCTATTCGAATTGGAAAATATGAAGACTGCTTCCCCATCTTTTTATCATAATCCGGTCCACAATTGTATGTTCGCATCACCGGGTTTTTAAATGAATGGGCGGAATTTGTCAAAAGTGGTCCATGGTGGGACCGGAATAAGGATCAAAAGAAAGACGGGCGCGTCAATTCTTGATTTTTCTGCGAGCATCAATCCATACCCGCCGCACCTTGAATCAGGGATCACCCAAGAATACCTTGATGTCTATCCCGATGACGGGTACGAGGAACTCAAATCGGTGATCGCCCGTCACCTTGGAAGGGATAGTGATGAAGTGACTGTGGGGAATGGATCCATTGAGGTCATCCGGGTCCTCTGCAGCACGGTCCTCTCACCGGGTGATACTATCAGCATCACCCGGCCGACATTCGGCGAGTATGAATTTTCTGCGAAACTTGCCGGAGCAACCCCTGCAGCAGGGCCAGGGTCTAAGATCCACTTCCTCTGCAACCCAAACAATCCCACCGGCTATCTTATGGAAAAAGATGAGATACTCCGTCTTCTTGACCGGTGCAGCAGGGAGGGATGCATCCTTGCGATCGATGAGGCGTTCATCGAGATCTCAGATGATCCCTCACATCAGGTTGCAGATATCAGCCACCCGTCGCTTTTTGTGATACGGTCCCTGACCAAGAGTTACGCGGTCCCAGGAATCAGGTTTGGGTTCGGACTTGGTGATCCCGCCATCATCGAACAGATGGAAATGCGAAGGCTCCCGTGGAGTGTGAACGCGATCGCGGAAAAGATGGCGATTGCTGCGTTCACAGAGCATGGTGATCTCTCATACTCCCGGAAACGCATCAGGGAAGAGAGGGAGAGGGTCTGTACTGCCCTGGCAGATCTTCCGGTCGAGGTCATTCCTTCCAGGACCAATTTCCTCCTTCTCAACCTGGATCGCGATGTCGCTCCACTCTGTGAAGCGTTATTGCATAAGGGAATCCTTGTCAGGGATTGCCATTCTTTCGGCCTTCCGTGCTCAATAAGGATTGCGGTCCGCAGGAGAGAGGATAATATGCGCCTTGTGGAGGCGCTTTCTGAATGTTTGCACTGATCCTTGCCGGTGGGCCGGGCAGCCGTCTGGGAATGGGAGAAAAACCCCTGGTCACCATTGAAGGGACGCCCATGATATCGTCTGTGATCGACGCGTTCTGTAATGCAGGGTGCGAGGCGGTGGTGATCCTCTCCAGGAAGACACCATTTACCCATGCATGGTGCCGGGCCAGGGGTATCTCCCATTATACTGCGTCCGGTGAGGGATATATCGAGGATATAATCGAATCGGTCAGAATCCTTGATATTACCGAACCCTTCTTCACATCCGTATCTGACCTGCCATTCATCGAGGCAGATCTCGTGCATGAGATTCTTGGTGTGTACAGAGAGTGCGGAAAAGCCGCTCTTTCGACATGGATCCCGAAAAGCAGTGCAATGAAAAGTGGATCCACCATTCCATATGTTGAATGTATAGGAGGTATTGAGGCCTGTCCTGCTGGGGTTAACATCCTTCGGGGGGATCAGATTGGGGAACCCCAGGATGAAGAGAAACTTCTGATCGATGATCTCCGTCTTGCGTACAATATCAATACCCGTGAGGCCCTTGGCAAGGCCACTCTCTGGAAAAAACGAACGTAGACTGTGTACGTCACTCCATGTTTCATGAAATAAGCGATTGTTGAAGTCATTTTTGGTAATTCAGGAAATTTTGGCCGCTTTCCGGGAGAAATTTAATGAATCATGATAATGAAGTATAGGGTATGCAGGTCTCGCGGGAAGTGGAACTCGAAGGTCATATCATTGACTCAGGCATCATGACGCGAGTATTCGATCGTATCATGGACATGGGGGGAAATTTCGAGATCATTGTATTTAACGTGGGCAAACGAAAATCAGATCCGAGCTATGCGCACCTCAGGGTGAATGCCGAGACTGAGGAACAGCTTCGCGCCATTTTGTCAGAGATCCACCGTTTCGGGGCTAGGCTCCTTGAAGTAAAAGATGTATGCATTGTGCCGGCTGAAGGCGACCGGATCGTCCCCAAGGGTTTTTATTCGACCACGCATCATCCGACCTCAATCAAGTACCAGGGAATATGGATACCGGTTCAGCACATTGAGATGGACTGCCTTGTGGTTATCGACAAGAATGCCACGAGCGCTCTCTGCACGCCCATCTCGAAACTGAAGAGGGGCGATCTTGTGGTGGTTGGAGAGGATGGAGTCAGGGTGAGTCCCCCCGAACGTCCCCGTCAGATATCCACCTTTGAGTTCATGCAGGGGACGGTGTCACCTGAGAGGCCGAGCGAAACCATCATTGCCCGTATCGCGTCTGAGATAATCAGCCTCAAGAAGAAGGGAGGAAAGATCGGGATTGTCGGTGGACCTGCGATCATCCATACAGGGGCTGCCAACGCCCTCGCCTCAATTATCAGGAAAGGCTACATCGATGTACTTTTCGCGGGGAATGCTCTTGCAACTCATGACATCGAATACAATCTCTTCGGAACTTCGCTCGGGATGGATATTTCAACGGGAAAACCCATGACTGGAGGGCATAAAAACCATTTTTATGCAATATCAGAAGTCATCCGCGCCGGATCCATTACATCGGCTGTCAAGAAGGGCGTGATAACAGGAGGGATCATGTACGAGTGTGTGCAGAGAAATATTCCCTATGTTCTAGCCGGCTCAATTCGTGATGACGGTCCTCTGCCAGATGTGATCACCGACACCATGGAAGCACAGGACAGGATGCGGGAGTATGTGGGTGAATGCAACATGGTCCTCATGATCGCAACGCTTCTTCACTCTGTCGCGGTAGGGAACCTGTTGCCCTCGTATGTAAAGACCATATGCGTGGATATCAACCCGTCCTCGGTGACCAAACTGATGGACAGGGGTACGATGCAGGCAATTGGCGTGGTCAGCGATGCCGGCACTTTCCTCCCCCTGCTTGAAAAGCAGCTGGACCTGCAGGGTGGATCTTCTCAGTGAGTGAGGGGCATGCAATACGGGCGCTCCCGCTGCAGGACATACTCCCACTCTTCCCTGCAGGCACAGGGAGTATTATACAGCGCTCGCAGTAGTTCCCTGTCTCCAGAAAGAGAATAATCCCGTATACCTTTTACTATCTGGTGGTCGCATGTTCCGCAATTATGTGCCCCTCTTGGCTGTCCCCCCCCAAGCGGATCACAGGTGAGGTGAACAGGCGACATCATGAGGATGGAAAGGACGCTCCAGAGATAGGGAGGCCTATACTCCCTCTTCTTCCAGTAATACTCAAGTTCAGTCCCCCGCTGGACCGTGCAGGGGTTCAGGGAAATCATGTCTGCCAGACCTGACAGATCGTGGATGGAGGTGATCATGTCGCCGAGGGCCTCCGCTTCAGTCAGGAAGAGGGGCTTTACGAGAAGATACGCCTTCACCCCGGCACCCGCGGTTCGGGCCACGTGTGCGGCCTGACAGAAATCATCCCAGGAAAATCCCTTGTTGATGCATTTTTCCCTGATCGCATCGTTGCTTGTCTCTACACCGATAGCCACGTAGAGGGGAGTATCATGGGAATTGTCATCGATGGTTGACATGAATGAAGAGAGAGCATCACCCGAGACAAACTCAGGACGCGTCTCTGCAATAACCCGCTTCCCCTTCAGCATTCCTGCAAGGGCATCTCTTGCCGCAGGAGGAACCTCATGAGAGTCGAAGAAGCTACCAGAGGTGTATATCTTTACGACATCAATTGCCCCGAGGGGGAAATTATCTTTTACCCAGGAGACCTGCGAGAGAAGGAGAGTCTCAAGTTCCCGGGAGTCGCTGGTTCCGTAACGCTCATGGCGATAACTGCACATCCTGCACCGGTTCCATTCACACCCGCCGGTCTTCAGAATGAGGGTAAGGGTTGATACTACCTCTCCGAGAACGCGATCGCACCCGGTCCAGGCCGCAAGCGGTCGTTCGGAGACTTCTCTCTGGTTCACGTGTGTGATCATTGGTGTGGAAAGCTCATAACCTCGTGGGAATGGCAGCTCTCACTTCACTGCCTGTATCATCATTCCCGGCACGAGAAAAACCCTGGTTCGTGGTTATGATACAATCCTGGGAATTATCGCCTCATTCATGAAGAAAGGGCTGAAATAGCGTGCATACACCAGAAGACTATTCAATTTCCCGGAGGAACATACTGAGTATCTTCAATACCCGGGATGGCAGGAACATGCATGTACCGGGAATCAGCGTTGAACCCGATAAGAAACCCAGGTGCGATACCATGACACAATCCAGACCGAGATCCCTTCAGAGAATCCGGGCGCTCATCACCATAACCGTGTTCTTCATGCTGTGTGCAGGAGTTGCAACCGCGTACGAGCTTACCATCACCGCTCCATCAAGCGTGCAGAAGGGTATGCCGCTTGTAATCAATGGATCAAGCAACCTGCCTCCCGCGATCTCGGTCGACATTGTCCTCTCACGGGCAGAGTACACTACCGAAGAGCTCGCACGCCAGACGGTTACCCTGCAGGGGACGAAGGAATTTTCCGTTATATTTGACACAAAGGATCTCCCAAAAGGCCAGTATAAGGTAGAGGTGCCAGGAATATCGGGGTATACATTTCTGGGTGATTCGACCACGATTAAGATTGTTCAGATAGTCGACCGGTCCGATGAAGTCATGGTCAAGTCCCCGCGGACTCAGGAGATGGACGGAACTCTTGAGGTGAAGGGAATCATCCCCACGCAGAAGAGCGCCGGGGTCCAGATACAGGTAATTGGTCCTAAAAACGAGGTGGTATTCGGACCGGAATATATAGTCACCCTTTCCGATGGGTCGTTCATGCGGGATGTCAAGATCGACGGTCCCGGAACATACGAGGTGAGCTTTACTGACAGCAGGGGTTTTATTGGTACCTATCCCTTCAATGTCACGGCTCCCTTCGTACCCGTGACACCCACTCCCACGCCGGATACTGCAGGTGTGGCCATAACCGCGACAGCCCCGTCCACTGCTGATCACCCTGCGTATTTTGTGGTTACGGCGCCCCCTGGTGAGGTGAATATCACCACTTCGGCCGGTATCGACTGGATAATCGAGTATCCCGATTCGCGTGGAACAATCCAGAAGATCAACAATAAAGGCCAGCAGGACTCCGAGGAGGTCACAATCCTTGCACAGGGAGAGACCATCTATCTCAAGGTGTATCCCTATCGTTTCTCTGACCGGGGAGACGTGACCATCTTTGCAGAAGGTGCCGAGAAAGTGGGCGTTGCATCCGAGATGCCCCCGGCATTTGTTACCACCACAAGCCCGACTCAAAAGTCTCCAATTCCCTTGGGGATCACCCTGGGCGCTCTTCTCATCGTTGGATTGAGAAGGCTCCGCCAATGAGCGGTCCTCAACATTTTCTCTTCATCAGGTGAACTGGATACATTTTTGAGAATCGGAATCAAACAGGTATATCCGGGCCGGGGTAGTCTAGTCCGGAAAGGCGGTGGCCTTGAAAGCCACTGGTGCCCAGCACCTCAAGAGTTCAAATCTCTTCCCCGGCGTTTATCTCATGTTTTTATACCAGGTCTCCTTTTCCAGGAAGGATCATTATTCTTGAAGACCGGGAAAATTTCGTCTCCCCTGAAAAGCGCGTAAATACTTTTTTAATTATTTTTTATGTATTTTCATCCGCGTAAGTAGGGAAAAAAGCGATAAATTTTCTTTTAAATAATGTTTTAAGCCATTTAATAAAAAATTTCTTACAGGTGCAACAACGCCATTTTCAGAGGGTACTGCCGGAATCTATCACTTTTTTACCGCATAAAGTGGGCAAAAGACCCCCAGGATCCCCATTTTTGGGGCAAAGGAGGCGAAATCAATATAAACCCCAACAATTCAACGTAAAATTATGGGAGTAAAAATTGGTAAAGAAAAAATCAAGCGCGAACCCGGATACCTCTACTACTTAGGGAAGGACGGGTACGTTTGGGCTGCACCGATGAAGAGCAACAAAACCGGCAAGAAGCGGAAAGTCGGAACAGAAAAGATCCCGAAAGAGAAGGGATATTTCTACTATCTTGGCAAGGACGGCTACGTCGGAAAAGCCAAGATGAAAAACGCCTGAAATCCCATCTAATTTTTCCTTCACAACAGACTGTGCAAAAAGGCCCAGTCTGCCTATTTCTAATATTCACTGTGCCGTGTCTGTATCCTGGTTTTTGATCACCAGTTCATTGCATGGCATCAGAGATTGTTGCATGGTATATGGATGAGCCAAGGACGAAATCAAGGAGTGGCTTATGTGCCATGCACTTATGTGATCATCTTTTGCTGCACTGGCGCCTCGCACTATCTATCTGCAGAGTTGATCGGCAAATTTATATTTAAGCAAGAATTGCAGGTGCATCTGTCAAGGGAGTGCGAAAGTGGCATTCCCTGACCTGATCGACAGGGGGTTACACAGATGAACCGGACAGTTCTGAACATCACGGAAAAAGCTGAATATTTCAGCAAAATTGGAATGGAATCGGCGGGGAACGGCAATTATACCAGTGCGCTTGCATCTTTCGACCGGGCACTGAAAGAGATGCCAGAGTATGCCGGAGCCTGGAGAGAGAAAGCAAACTGCCTCGATGCGATGGGCAGGTGTGAAGATGCCATACGGTGTTATGATCATGCACTTCAGATCGACCCGGGGGATGCGGAGGCATGGTTCGACAAGGGATTAACCCTGAAGAAACTCGGGAACGATGAAGAAGCATTCAAGTGCATGAACCGGGGTGTGGATCTCGCGCTTGGTGTATAAGCGCCAGAGGAGTCCTGGGAGAGATACACCACCCGTATCAGCATCCCAGTTCCGAATGCCTCTTCCTTTTCTTTCACATACTGGCATACAATAGTTTCACCGCTTCGTGTCAGGTGAGCCCTGCTGCGGAGTATTATCTAGGATACAGTTCCTGGATGACATAATTAAAACGGTGCCGGATTCACTATTGTGATACTTGATATGGACGACGATTTGAAATCTGCACTCATGGATTGGTGCAGGAGAAAGGAAATACCACTTGTGGGCGTCGCTGCTGCCTCCCGCTGGGAGAATCCACCGTTCTTTCCATGGATGCCCGAATCATTCTATCCCCGATCAATCTATCCGGATACCAGATCGGTGATTGTGATCGGTTTCCCTGTCCACCTTCCTGTCATTGAGTCTACCCCCTCGATCCATTACCACGAGCTCTACCAGACACTGAACCGGCTGCTTGATGACTCAACGTACCTGATGGCCGAATGGCTGAACAGGAGGAATTATCCGTCCATGGCAATTCCAAGAGATGGATACGGCAGCATTGAGGTCCTGTTGAATAAGCCAGTGGCATTCTTCTCACACCGGCATGCGGCATACCTGGCAGGTCTTGGAACGTTCGGGGTGAATAACATGATCCTGACACCGGGGTATGGGCCCAGGGTCAGGTTCGGTTCGGTCTTCACCAGTGCACCACTCCCTCCGGATCCGATTCAGAGTGACGATCTCTGTATACGATGCATGCGTTGCGTGGAGATGTGCCCGACGCATGCCCTTGAAGAGGAGATGTACCCCGGCGGCATCACCCATAAGCATGCATGCGCAACCCACAGTGCAGCATTATTCCGGAGATCGATCTCACCCTGTGGGGTATGTATCAAGGTCTGCCCGGTCGGAAATGACCGCGAGCTCTTCCATCGTGAGAATCCTGATATCTATACCTCCCCTGATTCGTATCCAGAAATGACACGTGCCTGGGATCATGTGAGATCGTATGGGGGAAAAGAATAGATCAATCTCCTTCTCATTCACCCCATCCAGGGTGGATTGATTGACCTGGGAGAAGGGACAGGGGTAGATGAACTCATCCATAGTGTTCAAAGATACCATTTATGATTCTGTGCGACCAAAAGAATACACATATCCGGGTGAAGATCATGTGCATCGCAGTTCCTGCTGAAGTGGTCGAGATCAGAGAGGGAAATATCGGCGTTGTGGATTATGGGGATCTCAGACAGGAGGTGAGGCTCGATCTCGTTGATGTGAACATCGGGGAATTTGTTCTGGTCCACGTCGGTTTTGCGATCCAGAAACTCTCACGGGAAGAGGGTCTTGAAACCAGGGAGATCTTCAGGCAGGTCTATGCTGCAATGGAAGATGCACAATAATTGCCTTTTTTTCCTTCGAAAATATCTCCCCCCTTCTCACCATTGTGAATGCATTACCTCAAAGGGAATCATACGTTTTTTTAAAATTGAAAAAATGGGATGTTACCACAGCTAACCATACAACCTCTCCTTCTCTGCGATCTACTTGCCCATCATGATGAATCCCCAAACCACGATCAACTACCTGGTTCAGCCGCGCTGCACACCCATGTTCTCATATTCGTTCGACCCGGGAGATTCATGGATAGTGTGCAGCAGGGTATTTTTGTTATACGCGCCTGTATCCTGAAGGAACGCATGGAAATCTCCGGGAATCAATACGCTTATCTTCTATGAACTCAAAAATTGATAAAATTGCAGAGAGAATGTGGTCAGAATGGATAAAACAGGTGTAATAAGTCTTATTGCAGGTATTGTTCTCCTCCTTCTTGGAGCGTACGCGGTATGGATCTTCCTTCCCGATGTGATTGTATTCCTGAAAGGAGTCATAGGAATCCTTGGAATCCTCATCGGTATCTTCCTGCTTATATTCGGGGCAATCCTTGTGAAAGATTAACAGGATCCTCCCTGGGTTTCCATATTTGTGAAAATCCAGTCTTCCGGAGGGCATTGCCCTCAATAAAATGGCCCTTTCTGCCGCAATCGACAAGAATAACTCAATCCATACCGTACACTGATCACGCACTGATCATGGCCGGATACCCAATATTTCCATAAGGTACGACAATGGATACCACAAAAAAACTCATGGTTGTGATGGCAGTCACCCTTGCGGTCTCTCTGGCAGGGAATTTTTATTTTATCTTCAATCCAGGGGGAAATCCTGTCACGGACCAGGTGAGGGACTACCTGATCTATCCTTATTCCCCGCCACAGGTCCCGGGAAATAATTCATCCATGAACATGACAATGGGCAGGAGCATCTCTCACGATATGAACGTTTCAACCGGTCAGAACTCATCTGAAGACCCGAACTCGACAATCATGGATATGCTCCTCATGCTGGAAGAGGAGGGAGCGTTGAATGAATCTATCCTGATGATGATCCTTGGTATAGACGAAGAAGCAATGACGTATGCTGAGGAGACCCCGGTTACCGAACCCGAACCAACCCCCGATCCTTCCGCCTGGAAAACCTATTCGTCCTCTAAATGGCATTTTTCCATACCCTATCCCCCTTCCTGGGAAGTAAAGGAAGGAACCTCGTCAAATCCTGCTGTAACCCTTACTGCCCCGGTTGAGACAGAATGCAGCGCACAAACGTCTGAGTGTTACCAGTACGTAGCCTCTGTGGTTGTATCCATCGACCAGAATCCCGGGGCCATACAGCTCGAGGATTATTTTAACAAGAAGGTATCATCGCTCCAGAAGAGTCTTGGGATCACTGCTACGAGCAAGAGTGCGCTCACGACCATATCCGGGAACAATGCATACTGGATAGAATACTACACCCGGGATGCAAGGGGGAATCCTTTGAAATGGTATATGCAGTATTACTCCCTGATTGACAAGAAAGTGTTTATTCTCACCTATAGTGGACCCTATTCGACCGGTGACAATGTGTACAGTACGAATAAAGCTGATGCGCAGAAGATGATTGACGGCTTCACCGTGGACAGGCAGTATAAGGTTGTATAAATGAATTGATCATGCAGGATACTACTGAAGGCACACTTTTTTTTCTGAAATGATCGCAATCACGGTATTCTGATAATCCCTGGAAGACCTGACGGATTCTCCAGGAATGGACATGCGATCATAAAGATGGGATCCGCAACCAGGACTAAAAAAATTCGTGAAAACCAGACAGACTATTCCAGGTTCGATGTGCCGAAAAAGAGTTGATTTCAAAACTTCTGGATATCTTCAGCCCTGATGGTTTTTCTCCCCTCCGAGGCTGCTGCATCTGCTGCTCCTCTTGCGACAGATGCGATGTAGGTTTCAGTCTTTGCCACAATGGCCCTGGTCCCATCCAGGCTGATGCGTTCTGCCCCGCTGTTCTTCGCGATTCTCATGACTGGTGCGATAGGGAGATCAAATGCACTGCTCCTGGTGCGTGTTGTGCTCTTTTTTCCCGGTACTTTTTTTCCTGTCTTTGTCATGGAGTCTACTCCGAAGAGAGGAAGTGTCCAAGGAGTATTTAAATGTTGAAGATACCCCCGGTTCAAAAATCCCAATGCTTCGTCCCGGAGTCAACCGGATGGTTCTGGTGTGATTCTCCATCATCGCCAGGGGGTATGATCGGTCCCGCCATGGTTGAAATGCAGCGTAACGCTGGTTGTCAGATCAACCCGACCACTGCGTGATGGAGGATATCCACGGTCAACCTGAGTGCTTTTCCGGCATCCCTGAGGTGGTGATAGATCTCTCTCTTTCGCAATGCTTCGATTACATCATCCTGGTCAAAGAGATCCGCCATGCCATGGATGTACAGGTCATCAATGGTCCGCATTGACACTCTTGCAGACCGTATCAGGTCTTTTACACGCTTTTTATCCCTGCTCATTGCCTCGACTCCCTGCACGGTGTACCATGTCCCCTCGAGGAGGGCGCCTGCCATTGAGCGAATGGCATCATCAGGCTGGACACTGAACGCATACATCTCCCTGGCGACCTCATAGGAATAATTCACGATATAGTCCATCTGGCGCGAGAGGCTGTAGATATCCTGGCGATCGAAAGGGGTAGAGAATGAATCAAGGAGTTTCTCCTCCATATCATATCGCATCGCATCGACGTTTGCCTCCTGTTCCCTAAGGAGGTTTGGCTCACTGAGTGGGGTGTCCTGAAGCCACTGTACGAGGGTTTCCACACACTCCAGCGTCTTTCGTGCCTGTTCAGCGAGCATGTGTTCAAAATCGTGTTCTACAGGAAAAATTGAATCAAAGATCCCTTTTTTCTGTCTGTGTTGATGGTGCGACTCTTCGGTCATAGTTTTCCACCTGTACTTGCGAGGAAAAGGGATGAAAGGATGAATGAGAGGATCATAGTCGCGGGTATCGTGAGCACCATGGCTACAAGGATCTCTTTACCCACTGACCATTGTATCTTTCGGGGATTCTCAGCAGCCCCTACCCCAATCACCGACATCGAGATAACATGACTCGATGAGACAGGTGCCCCTGCGAGTGTTGATGCAGCAATAATGGCACCTGATGAGACCTGGGAATCGAACGAATGAATCGGTTCTATCCTGAAAATTTTTCGGCCGAGAGTGGTCATAATTCTCCAGCCCCCGCTGAGGGTTCCTGCGAATAAGAGGAGTGCACAGACCGCTCGGGTCCAGAGGGGTACTTCCAAGGATGCAGAGAGTCCGGAAGAGAGGAGGACAAGCGCGATGATCCCCATCTGTTTCTGTGAATCATTTGCCCCGTTACTGAATGCCATTGCTCCCGCAGCAATCCAGTTGAATCGTGAGATGGTCTGATTCGCACTTCTCTTTGCATTTCTGAGAATGAAGCGTGTGGTGACCCGCATTCCATATCCCCCGATAAGGCCGAGGATGACTGATATCACAAGGTAGACAAGAACCTTGAAAAAACCTGTCAGCTCGTGGGGCGGGACAATAAGGCTTTCAATTCCCCAGGAGATACACCCGATACCCCCTGAAGCGATACCCGCGCCTATCAGTCCGCCCAGAAGGCTGTGGGTGGAGGATGAAGGAAGCCCGAATTTCCAGGTGGCCAGGTTCCAGATCGTTGCAGTAGTGACTGCCGACAGGAGAACGAATACCAGTTGTGTATCAGGTTCGATCGAGAGGAGCCCGGAGATCGTGAATGCAACCGCGCTCCCTCCAAGAAGAGCTCCGAGGAGACCCATGGCTGCCACAAGGATGATTCCCTGTCGTGGGGTTGCGGAGCGGGATGCGATGAATGTCGCCGCGATTGCACTTGCATCCTGGAATCCATTGGTGAACATGAACGCAAGCGCAAGGAGCACGGTGATGGAGGCAATAATAAACATCATCGGTTATTCCACCCCGGTCAGGATGACATCCCCGTGTACAACAGGGGTACTCTTTCATTATTCCCCACCAACGAAAAAGGCCTTGATAGATCAGAGGTATCGGTGATTATTGGATGGTGAATTATTCGGGTATTCACCAGTAGCACCGACCCTGGCGACATCCGTTTACCTCTTGCTCTCCCTATCCGGAACGCGCGATCACACTTATTTTTCATTTATGCTTCTATTCCATGAAGCATGGCGAAGAGAAGGCATTGCACAGGTGATCAATTTTATATCAGGTGAAACGTGACATTGTCTGAGAACTTAGCATCTCTGCCCGGTATACCTATGAGACCAACACTCAAGAGTGAACTCGAATATGCGATCTGGAAGATCACAGGCCTTTCGATTCCCTACAACGATCACATTATACCTGCCCTCTCCCAGGAGATTTCAAGGAAGACAGGAGAGGATCCCGGCGAGGTCAGCATGAGGCTCACTGCACAGATCAAGGAGATAATTTGGGAGGATATACAGTCACAGTACCGAAACCGGGCATCCTGCGAGACCCCAGTGCAGAGCCCCCTCGATTGATTGGTGTTTTTTCCTTGGCACTTCCAGACTATTTTCCTATTGTCTTATTTGTCGGTGAATACCCGGTGTTGTTCATTCCGGGGTCTGTCAAAAGCCCTTTATTCCAAGGTATCACCAGGTACAGAGGTGAAAGGGGTATGCCCTCAGCGAAAAACATCGGTGTTGCGTCTCATCTGTCTGTTTTTTTCATGGCAGTGAAGGAAGGTTTTCAGCCACGCACGAGGACAATCCCGCGAAATACTCTCGGATGGAATGAGAGTGATATATCTTGAAGAGAGGGAGAGATGATCAATGACAGAAAAAGATACGCATGTAATGAGACTGATCCTGTGCATTTTCGTGGTGATTGGGGGGATAATACTAAGCGCAGGCTGTTTGAAGCAGACAGGAACCCCGACAGAGACACAGGCCCCTCCCACACAACAGACAGGAACCCCGACAGAGAATCCGTTTCTGGGAGTATGGCAGTTCTGGGGCACAATTGGCGATTATAAATCTACCATCATGTTCACCTTCCTCGAGAACCAGACCGGTCGTTATGATCTGGCAGTCACGGATACAACTCCACCCCATTTCAATTCAATGGAATTCCCGTGGGAATCGGAAAATGACCGGCTCTTCATTGGATCCGTGAGCGAACAGCAGCACCTCGATATCCGGTATCACCCTGATAGGGACAGGATGGTTGTGATCGCTGATTCCGAATCGGGGATCTTCGTAGGAGATGATTTCGTGCCTGGACCATTTACATGGGAATTCTCCCGGGTTGAGGTATAAACGGCGGGATATGTGATACGCATGAGAAAAAAGATGAGAATACTATTTCTTCTCCTTATGCTCCTCGTGAGCACACTCATGATTGCAGGATGCATGGGGGAGGGAAGAGATCCTGTTCTCGGGACGTGGGAGTGGTCAGATAATAAGGGGTACGTTGAACGGTATACCTTCCATGAGAACCGGTCTTTCCAGGCAGAGGCGCTTGGCTCCACATTTTCCGGGACATGGGAGGAGATCTCCCCGGACCACTACCGGATCACGTATGTGAATAGCAATGATTCAGGAAACGCGGAACCATTCACTGATGTTATGCTCTTCGATGGCGAGACCGGCAGGCTCTTCTTCCCGGGCCACGTGAAGGTATCATGAAAAAAGCACAACTGTCATGAGAGTTCACGAGTCAAGACGTGATAATCAGGTTTTTAACTTCAGATAATCCGCAGACTGCACGAATATAATAAAACAGAATATTAAGCCGGGTAGTCCTAAAAGGGGATTGAGAAAAAAGGAGTTATTCCTTTACTTCCTCAATCACTGCGGTTGCTGCATTCTTTTTTACGCTCTCGATCCCGTTCATGCAGGCCGACTTCGAGCTGTAGGATTCACCAACAGCGATGATCTCTCCATTCGATGCTTTCAGTCTGAACCGATACTTGCCTGCTTTGTCAAAATAGACTTCAAATTTTCCTGTTGCCATGGTTGATCATTGTTAGAAAAGCATTGATCCACTTTAAATGTATTGATGCCGGTATAGTGCATATTTTTTAGTATTTTTAAGAACCCGGTCATAAAAATGAGAATAATCCTTGTAGAGAGCAGGAACAGGATTTTACAGTCGCATGACAGATCACTGTTCCATGAACAAATTCATCCTGCTGCCGGGATTGCTCCTTCTGGTTGCGATTCTGTTCACCGGCTGCACAACAGAGCCATCTGCTGGACTGCCTTTAGTAACACCCGTCGACACCACTCCCATCGTCACACCGCAAACCCCCTCTGGAACCGTTGTTGGTAATCCACTCACCACGCCGGGTCCGGTAGAGATTTCCATCAAGGCTTCGCCTGAAAAGTACATCCCCCTTATGTCATCGACTGTCGGAATCGGGCTCACTCCAATCTATACAGGGTCCGTCGATGTTGTGTACAGTTGGAATACCAGTTATGGTTATTTCATCAGCTGGAATGCACCTGACGGGAAAGTGAACCAGCTTGGTGATACTGTCGAAACTACAAATGAGACGATTTACTGGTCCTATCCTCATGATGACATGGGAAAGGAAAAACCTCCTGTCACCGTCCGCCTCATCATTAAAAGACCCCCGAGGGTCCATGGAGGAAGCGGGACGATTGCCTGGAAAGATATCCATATCGACTGGGAAAATACCGACACTGCGGTGATTGAACAAACTTAGGTGTGTTTCTGGAAGGCAGATATAACATCTAAATTTTTATTTTTCACAACAGGAAACAGGATATCTGAGAAAAGAATGCTGCTATGGGGATTCGAACCCCAGTCGCGGGCGTGAGAGGCCCGCATGATTGGCCGGACTACACTATAGCAGCAAATTGCCAGATGAAATGGAACCTCCCGGCACTTATAATTGTTGATGCCGTTTCACTCCGTGCGTGGATTCTGACCGTTGTTCCTTTCCGTATCCCCGTTCTTGCTTGATTTTCCCGACGGGATCGCACCTGGAAAAGAGGTCACCCACAACTATATGTTGAAAATCCGGCCATTGATATAAGAGCGCGAATGGCAGGCCTTGAAGAGCAGATCAAGGAGCTCGAGGATGAGCTCCAGAAGACGCCCTACAACAAGGCGACTGCCAAGCATATCGGCCGGGTGAAGGCCAAGATCGCAAAGATCAAGGACGAGGCCGTGACCCGGGCCATGCGTGCCGGTGGGGGTGGCGAAGGCTACTCGGTGAAGAAGTCCGGTGATGCCACGGTTGTCCTCGTCGGGTTTCCCTCAACCGGGAAGAGTACACTTTTAAATGCCCTCACCGGGACGAAGAGCGAGGTCGCCGCGTATGCATTCACCACGCTGACCGTGGTTCCCGGAGCCCTCGAACACAAGGGAGCGAAGATCCAGATCCTGGATATCCCGGGGTTAATTGCGGGTGCCGCGATGGGAAAGGGGCGTGGCAAGGAGGTGATCGGTGTCGTCAGGGGGGCGGACCTGATCGTGATTCTGGTCGATGTCTTCAACGCCAATCATGTCGGTGTTCTCATGAAGGAGCTGTACGACGCCGGGATCAGGATTAACCAGGCAAGGCCTGATATTACCATCAAGAAGACGGCGTACGGGGGCGTGAGGATGAACCATGTCGGAATCCTCGACCTCGACCTTGAAGAGATCCGATCCATTCTCTCCGAGAACAAGTTGATGAATGCGGATGTGCTCATCAGGGGAAATGCAACACAGGAAGATGTCATCGATGCCATGCTCGGCAGCCGCATGTATATCCCCGCCTTCGTGGCGGTGAACAAGGTAGATCTCGTTGACCTTGATGAGAGGAAGGCGATTGATGAAGCTGTACTTGCGGAATTCGGGAGTCGTCCCCTGTTGATATCTGCCCACACGGGATATCACATGGAGGAGATGAAGGACGAGATCTATGAGCGTCTTGGGTTCATGCGGGTATACCTGAAGCCCCAGGCCGGAGCAGCAGATCTCGAGGAGCCGCTCATCATCCGCTCAGGCAGCACGGTTGAGGATGTATGCCGCAAACTCCATCGGGATTTCGTGGACCGTTTCAGGTATGCCAGGGTGTGGGGTGATTCTGTGAAGCATCCCGGGCAGAGGGTGGGGCTTCCTCACAAACTGAAGGAAGGTGACCTTCTTACTATTATCATAGAACACTGACCGGGACGCTTCTTTCTCGTCGCTTCGTATTCATTTCACAAGAATCCCAATTTTTTCACCCTGCCAGAACAGGCTGAACAGGATATCGATTCACTTTTTAATGTTGCAGAACTGGAATGAAAAAAAATGTGGAGCCCCACGTGCACATCAGGTGGACCGATCAACTCTTGAGATTCCTGATGATCTCTCCTGCAAATTCTTTTGCTGCCATCGGTCCGTTTGCGGTGATGATGGAGCGGTCCACCACGACCGGGCTATCCGAGAGATATCCGCCTTCCTTGAGGATCTCTTTCTTTGATGCCGGGCTCATATAACAGGCTGCAGTCCTGCCTTTCAGGATCCCCGCATGGGCGAGAACAACCGGGGAGAGGCAGATGGCAGCAACAAGCTTCCTGTTCTTGTGAAAATATTTCACCAGCGTGATGAGCATCTCGTTGTCCCAGAGATACGTTGGGGACCCGTTCCCTCCGACTATCATGATCCCTGCATACTCTCCGGGATCAACCTCTTCGAGGGTGTGGGTTGCCGTAACCCTGGCGCCGAGCATCCCTTTACACACACCCCTCCGGGTCGACGCAATATCGATTGAGATCCCTGCGGCCTGGAATGCAGAGAGCGGATCGGCAAGTTCCTCATCCCTGAAATTTTCAGGAGGAATCACTACGAGTATCTTCATAAAATTACAAGGGGCCTTCCCCGGAAATAAGAATATTCTTTATGGCAATCCTGCATCCCGCGATGTGACCGTCCGTGAGGACTGAATCGAGGGAACAGCGGGTGTTATCGGCAATATTCATGCACTACCCTCTCCGAATGACTACACTCGTCTGGTAAGAGCCCCAGAAAGGATCTCAAGCGGGGCATCGGTCTTGAGTGCCGTTCCGCTGTAATGGGCTCTCGTGGCTGAATATCCCTGCCCGTTCAAGATATGAATCACGTCATCAATCGGGGGAGGAGAAACGCGGAAGTGGCGTGCAAGGACGTGGTAATCATAGTGGTATGAGATCCCGAGTTCCTGCCGGCAGATCGATATAAGATACTGCAGCGGGGATGCCTTTCCTAGCGAATATGAGGGAAGCATCGATTCCATCTGCATGAGAAGGTCATTGTCCTGAAGCGGACCTGTCCAGAGTGGCCCTATGGGTATGAGTCCTGCATTGCATCGGGGACAGGCATCCGGTTCGGGGAGGAGCGCCTTCTGCTCCGAGCGGTAAGGGCATGACGGGCATTGCATGACATATCCCATGCGGGCGACAGAGCGGTCTGCGGCCGCAGCACCCCTGTGCAGTCGTGTATGGACCCTGACAAAATGCTCCCGGGAAAAGCAGAAAAGGGGCTCTATCCCCCTGTCGTATTTCACTGCTTCACGGACGAGGAATCCCAGAAGTATCCGGAGCGCCGTCTCAGCATGGTATTCATTGTTCATCGCAGTTGCAAAATAGCGGCGAATTCCTGCATTCCTGTGGGCTCCGCACAGGGGTGCGGTATCTGTCGCGGTCACGAAGAGGTACCTGCCGCTTCCACGGATGCCGGAATCCACGAACGCCGCGGGGGAGCCGAAGGGATCGAGGTCGACCGCCTCAAAACACCTCCCGGAGAGGAGGACGTTTGTATCCGAGTGCACAACCTCGATAGGAATCCCCAGGAGTTCGGCATTTCGTCCGATCAACGCGACCGCCTCCCTGTCTCGGTCATTAATGGTAACCGGGATCCCGCACTCCGAGGCTATCCGGAGTCCCCTGATGCCGGATGCTCCCATGGCATCAAGGTACTGTGAAGGTTTGAGGACAGAGACGAGGAGAACGGTGGCGTCCCGTGAGATCTCCATCCTTGGATTGTAAAAGACAGGAGCTGTTTTCGGGGGGAAAGGGTGTGAGGTATCCTGTACGGGGATGAAAAACCGGGTATTTCCCTCTTTTACCTCAATTACATCCATTGCTGGAAGTGTGGCTGTTCGACAGCCTTATACCTTCTCCTCTATAATGAGTATAGGCAGGGCGTGTGGCCTAGTCAGGACAGGGCGGCAGCCTCCTAAGCTGTAGGTCGGGGGTTCAAATCCCCCCACGCCCGCTCACTTTTCTGGTATTTTTACAATCCCTGGGGTGGATATATAATTCACACGGTCTTTGTACATAACGAGTAATCTCAAGGAGGAAAGAGGGATTTTTTCGTTGCATCCGTACATTCGCGTGATCCGTCCCCTCAATGCCATTGTTGCAGGGTGTGCAGGGATTATAGGGTACCTGATGGCAACAGGCATCCCCAACCCCGGCCTCGTCATCCTCTTCCTTGTAGTCTTCCTCGTTACCGGTGCGGGAAATGCCATCAACGATTATTTTGACATTGAGATCGATCGTATCAACCGTCCTGACCGCCCCATCCCTTCGGGTGCAATCACCAGGCAGGAAGTGTTGTATTATGCAGTTTTCCTCTTCCTGGCGGGGATATGCCTCTCCGTTTTTACCAACATCACCTGCACAGCAATTGCTCTCATAAACTCGATCCTCCTTGTCTGGTATGCTGCAGCCCTCAAGAGGACGCCGGGAGCAGGAAATGCGGTCATCTCCTACCTGGCAGGATCCATCTTCCTCTTTGGAGGGGCGTATGCAGGCACGGAAGGCCTGATTCTGGTGATCCCTGTAACACTGATCACATTCTTTGGGATGCTTGCGCGTGAAATATGGAAGGATGCAGAGGATGTAGAGGGGGATATCGCCCATGGAGCGGATACGCTCCCTATCCGGATGGGAATCTACCCGGCGATCTGCCTTGGTTTCGGATTTCTTCTCTGTGCGGTCATTGCAAGTATCATCCCGGTTCTCTGGTGGGGATGGTATTACCTCGCGGGGATCGTGTGCATCGATCTGCTTATTGTGTGGTTGGGAAAAAAAGCCCTCGGATGCCGGACTGCTGACTGCGTCAGGGCTTCCCGCGTGACCACACTCATGAAGTATGCCATGTTCGGCTCGCTGTGCATATTTTTTGCAGCGGGTTTCCTGCTCTAAAAAACAGATAAATACGCCGTTTTCGGACTATTCAGCCGGCTAATTCCTTCACTTCAGGAGGAATATTGTCTGGTGGCACTCCCAGTGTGGCAACCTCCATCACCTGGTCCCAGGCGACGAGAGTTTCCACGCACCCATCCTTGAGTGTCACCACGCCCATAGCCACGACACCAATTTTATCGGCCATTTCAAGTCCTTCCTTGACTTCAGAGAGGCAGCCGACACCAAGGAGAGCACGCGGGTGATATTTCCTGACCATCCGCTTGATGAAGGAAGAGCCCGGGACGATAAACACCCTGTACCCCATCTGCTCGAGCACCTTTCTCCAGAAGCCAATCGGGCAGTCGCCGCAGCTCTTGCACTTAAGCCCTTCAGGAGAGAGATGGGCCGGGCAGTGCGAAGAGCGTAAACACTGGGGAAAGAACACTGCCCTTTCCGTGATAGGAATATCCGAGAAGCTCTTCTTGTTCATCGTGTTCTGCAGGCTGATAAAGAATGTCTGGACTTCGCTATCCTCGAGCCCGAAGAAACGGAAGAGCGACTTTGCAAGCCCTTCGACGAGCATCATGCCTGCTTTGAGAAACCGGGGAAAATACACCCGCCCCGTGTTTATGGAGTAAATAGAGAGGCCGACAAGGAAGAGCGCAAAAAAGAAGATCCCAACGACTGCGACGATGGTGATCTCGCCGATGAGAAAAATGATATCCGTCCACAAGGTGGGATCAAACTGCACAGACATCCACCCCTTCATTGACTCCACATTTTCTTCGCATTCCCAATCTTCTTCCAGTCAAGAGGTGTGGGAAAGACTCCTGTTTCAGTGATAAACGCGGTGACCAGATCATGGGGGGTTGCGTCAAATGCATAGTTCTTCACCGCCACGCCTTCCGGAACGGTGATGGTCTTCCCGCACATTGCGATTTCATCCCTTCCCCGTTCCTCGATCATAACGTCCTTTGCCGAACGTACAGGGTCGAACGTGGAGAGTGGAGCTGCCACATAGAACGGTATGGCATGGTGGCGGGCGCAGACCGCATGCATGTACGTGCCGATCTTGTTGAACACTGCATCGTGGCAAACCCGGTCAGCACCGACGATAACCATGTCGATTGAACCCTGCTTCATGAGGAATGCCGCTGCGGAGTCGGGAATGACGGTGACGGGAATGCCATCTCTCTGCAGCTCCCATGCAGTGAGGCGGGCCCCCTGGAGGAGGGGTCGGGTCTCGCATGCGAACACAGCAACCTCCTTCCCGGCTTCGATCGCGGATCTGACAACCCCGAGCGCCGTGCCCCATTCACTGCAGGCGAGCGCCCCTGCATTACAGTGGGTCAGAACTGATACCTTCTCTTTCATGAGCGTGGCGCCGTGCCCACCAAGGTCATGACACGCCCTGGCATCCGCCTCTGCAACCATGTGTGCAGTATCATATGCGTGATGCCTGGCCTCCGAGATGGAATGCGCATCTTCGACAGCGTGCATCACCGTATCCACACCCCATGAGAGGTTGATCGCAGTAGGCCGTGCAGTCCTGATCCTTGCTGCCTCTGCCCTGAGTGCGCTCATGAACCTGGCATGCTCCTTCTCCCGGACGGTCTTGCTTGCAAGCGCGACCCCAAACGCCCCCGCGACACCGAGTGCCGGGGCACCTCTCACTTCAAGACGCTGAATTGCAGATATAAGGCGGTCGACGCTCCGGCAGCGGACGAGACGGTATTTGGCAGGGAGGCAGGTCTGGTCGATAAGCGTGACGGCGTTCTCATCCTCATCCCAGGCAATTGTTTCAAACACTCTCATTCGGCCGATCCTTCCCGGGTGACGTCAATAAACGCCCGCATCGCCGCGGCTCCTGCGTGGGCGACACAGTCAGGGATGTCCCGGGGCTGTGTTGCGGTCCCGGCGAGGTAGATTCCGGGTCGCTCGGTTGCCACGTTCTCGATCTTGTCGTGAAGTGGTTTTAAAAAGCCTGTGGATTCCAGGGGCAGACTGAAGATCCTTGCGGTCTCTTCACTCTCAGCAGGAGGCCAGATCCCTACGGAGAGAACGACAAGGTCAGGACGGAGATCCAGTATTTCATCCTTCTCGGTATCCTCAACCCTGATGGAGAGAGTATCGCGGCACTCGAGTATTTCTCCAGGGATTCCTCTCACGAACCGGATCCCGGCATCGATCGCTCTCTGGTAATACTCCTCGTAGCCCTTGCCATGAGCCCTGATGTCCATATAGAGGAGGGTCACCTCTGTTTCAGGGTATTTCTCACGGATCAGGAGGGCATTCTTGATCGCAGACATGCAGCATACACCCGAGCAATAGGGTTTTCCTCCCTGCATATCCCTCGACCCGACACACTGGATGAACACGATCGACCGCGGTGTTTTCCCGTCTGAAAGCCTCCGGATTTTCCCGCCGGTGGGTCCGCTGGCGTTCATCATCCTCTCGAACTCGAGGCTTGTGATCACATCGGGCATCCGGAGGTACTGGAACTGCTCCTTGGATCTTGGATCAAATACTTCGTATCCTGATGCGATGATTACGCTGACCGCGTCGACCGTGAGTTCTTCCCCGGAATCCTCCTTGCGGATGGCTTCGAGGCCGCATACATCATAGCAGAGGCCGCATTCGATGCAGTGGTCGGGATCCTTCACGACGATATCCGGGACTGCCTGAGAATGGGGTTTGTAGATGGCTTTCCTCACTCCGATGCCGGCATCAAAGCGATTGTATACCTCAACGGGGCAAATCTCAACACAGTCCCCGCACCCGTTGCACCGCTCCTCGTCGATATACCTCGGCAGTCTCTCTATGGTGACCCGGAAATGGCCCGGTGTGCCGGAGATCTCATTCACGCGTGCACAGGTGTACAGGTGGATAAGGGGGTGGCGCTGAACGTCCATCATCTTCGGCGAGAGGATGCACATCGAACAGTCGTTCGTGGGAAAGGTCTTGTCGAGCATTGCCATGTGTCCCCCAATCGAGGGCTCCTTTTCTACCAGATGGACCATCACGCCGTGATTGGCAAGATCGAGGGCGGCCTGGATGCCGGACACCCCTGCACCGATAATAACGACATCAGGCATGCATGTATCTCCCCGCAAGGTCCCAATAGTTCCTCGCGTTCTGGATGATGTGCTCTCGCTGTGCATCCGATACCTGCTTGATCACCTTTCCAGGTACCCCCACGACCACTGAGCCTGGTGGGACAACCGTCCCCTCCGTGACCACCGACCCGGCCCCAAGAAGGGTGTCCTGCCCAACCACGGCACCGTTGAGCACGATAGCTCCCATCCCCACGAGCACGCGGTCGGAGATGGTGCACCCGTGGAGGATCGCCCCATGTCCTATTGAGACCTCACTTCCTATGAGCGCGGGAAATCCCCTGCTCGTATGGATTACGGCATTATCCTGCACGTTCGAGAGGTCTCCGATGACAATACGATCCCTGTCTCCACGAACCACTGCGCCGAACCAGATACTCACATCAGATCCAATCTCTACTTCACCGAGTACCGTGGCATTCTCTGCGACAAAGGCCTGTGCTTTCCGAGTGCTACCAACAGCCATAATAGCATTAAAAAATCAATATCAGGCACGATGAAGGTTATGGTCGGGGGAACTTTTGATCCCCTCCACGACGGCCACAAGAGGCTTATTGCCAGATCATTTGAACTGGCGGGAATCAGGGGGTCTGTCACAATAGGCCTGACCACGGATCTCTTTGTATTACGGAAGAACCATCCTGTGCGCCCGTTTTCCGAGAGAAGAGCGTCACTGGAAGACTTCATCACGAAGTGCCAGTTTCCTGCATCCTGGTCAATCGAACCCCTGAATGATCGGTTTGGATCGGCACTCGATGCCGAGTTTGATGCGCTGGTCGTGAGTGAAGAGACCCTCCCCATCGCCAGGGAGATAAACCGGATACGCCACGAGAAGGGAAGACAGAAAGTTGATATCCACCAGATCACGTGTGTGCTTGCGGATGATGGGCACTGGATCTCAAGTACAAGAATCTACCGCGGAGAGATTGACATCCATGGCAGGCTGCTCGGGTGAGTGCCGGCACGTGCGGGTCCCGTGAATGTCCCATTGATTGAACCCGGAGCATCACCCTAATTCATATAATGATCATGAAAAGGTATGTGTTGATACTCACAGCATCTTTTAATCAATTCTACTCTTGCCTCACCACGGGGCACTGCACACCCGATTCTCCTGAACAACCCTGCCTGCTTCAACACCAGTATTTCTGTTTGGATCGTTTTCTCGAAAAATCCCGAAGATGTGGGTATTCACGTATATTCCGTGACTTCACGGATTGCGAAAAATAGGCTGTTTAGGGTTTTTTCCACCCTGTGCACCAATTGATACAATTATTGTCTGTTTCTTCTCCTCAGCATTGAGTATCCAAGCACAGATGCGAGTGAAAGGGGGGCGAGAAACCAGTATAATGGTGATTTCACCGTGGGGGTTGGCGGAACGGTAGCAGCCCCGGGTTCTTCAATGAGAAACATGGCCATCTGCATTGCTTCCTCTGCCTCCTGGCTCCGGCCAAGATTGGAGAGGGCTGTTGCTCTGTCCATCCATGCCTCTGAGAGCCTTGGATCCAGCTCGATGGCTTTGTCTGCTGCTTCGAGTGCCTCCTCATCGCGGCCTAACGAGATAAGGGCACTTGCACGATTGGTCCATGCTTCGGCCTGGCCCTGGTCAAGGGCGAGTGCCTGATCGGATGCGAGAAGCGACTGGTCGAATTCTCCCATCACATTCAGGATCCCGGCCTTGGTGATCCATGCCAGGGTGAAGTTCTGGTCGAGGGCAAGTGCGTGATCGATTGATTCAAGCGCTTCTGAGAAATTACCCCCGATTGCCAGGTCAACCCCGTGGTTGTATGCCTCTATTGCCTCCTGGGAGGGTACTGCTGAGACCAGTGAGTTCCCCGTTACGATCATAAAGAGTGCAAAGAGAAGAAGAATGCCGCGTTTCATGAAAATATCCCCTTTGTGTTATTCTTTTTTTATATCATGGAGGGAAATACTTTCGGTTTCTCTTCGCTCCCGATTACGCGGTATTCCCGTATGTGGACCGTAGAATGCCGCCTTTTCCGTATCCTTCTCTGTGGAAAGCATGTACCGAAACATGCAGTGATATCAGATAATGTTGCTTGTAATATCTTTTGAGATGAGCCAGTCGCAATAGACACATCTCATCCCTTTCGCCTGTACAAGGAAACACGACTGGATGGGTTCGTTGGTATTGGATATGCAGCCTGGATTCGGACAGCGGACAATGCCGACGACTTCCGATGGGATTTCCACCCCTTTCTTTTCCCATACCGTATAGTCCCTGATAATGTTGATGGAAGCCTTCGGGGCAATGAGGGCAATTTTGTCAACCTCATCCTTCCGGAGTTCCCGGTTCTTGATCTTGACGATGTCCTTGTATCCAATCTTTCCGCTCTCCACATTCGTCGCGACCGAGATGGATTCCTGGGTTGTCCCCGTAATACCGATGATGCGCAGCACGTTCAACGCTTCCCCGGCGGTAATGTGATCGATCACGGTGCCATTCTCGATGGGGCTGATGAGAAGACCCTGCCGGGCATCCTTCTCGTTCCTTTCTTTCCCTCGTCTGTGCTCCTTCATTCCATCACCCGGAGAAGCATCGCCATGCGTACGGGGATGCCGTTTGCAGACTGCTCAAAATACCGTGCATAAGGAAGGCGATCGACCCTGGGATCGATCTCGTCTACCCTGGGGAGTGGATGTAGGACTACCAGGTGATCCCGGACCCCTGTAAGAAGCTCTGGGGTGACCCGGTAGCTTGAGGCGACCTTGAAGTACGAGGCCGAATCAGGAAACCTCTCTCTCTGTATCCTGGTGACATAGAGGACATCCAGATCCTGCACGACCTCCTTCACATCATCGTGCTCGATCACCTCGATGCCCGCGTCCCTCAATTCACCTGCAAGTCCTGACGGGAGCTCGAGCCCTTTCGGGGATATGGTATGCAGGGTCGCTTCGTACAGGGAAAGGGCGTGGGCGAGGGAGTGTGCGGTTCTTCCGTACCTGAGATCCCCGAGGAGTCCCACGTTGATTCCCCGGAGCGGCATTGACTGGCGGATAGTGAAGAGGTCAAGGAGCGTCTGCGAGGGGTGCTGGCCGGCACCGTCCCCGGCATTGATCACCGGCACCTGCGCAAACTCGCTCGCAAGCCGCGCTGCACCTTCCTTGGGGTGTCGTAGCACGATCGTATCCACGTAGCCACTCACGACCCTGATGGTGTCTGCAAGCGTCTCACCCTTCACCATGGAACTTGCCTCAACGCTGTCCATGGAGATCGACTGCCCGCCCAGGCGTGCCACTGCTGACGCAAAAGACATTCTGGTCCGGGTGCTGGGTTCGAAAAAAAGGAGGCCGAGTAACTTACCTTTCAGGGCCATGGGGTTGTAATGGAGTGCCTGAAGGTTCTGGGCCTGGTCAAGGATCTCGTCGATTTCATGCCTGTCCAGATCACGGATGGATATAATATGCCGCATCGTTCCCACGCCCTTACCCTGTAATCCCCCGAGTTCCGGGATGCGCAGGGATCACTCCCGGCTCTTGATCATTTCTGTTTGTGCGGGCCACTTCATAAAGGCATATCCAATCGCCACCTTCAACGCTTTTTACGCCGGGGCTGCTTCCCAACTGGATGTGTGCCGGTGCGGTGTTCCGAGAGAGGCTCGACCCTGCTCTCCCGGCTGATGAGGAGATTGTAGGAATCGTATTTTGGATTGAACCTGGCAAGGACTGAAGTGAAACGGACGCTGGTCCCGTAGGGGAGTGAAAGAAGAATCTCGTTCCCGGGTGATCTGTGGTATTCAGGAAGAATAGCAAAGACTGGTCTTTTCGTGGTGCCGTCGCAGATTTTGAACACTGATGTCCGGCGGTCACCAATGTTTCCCGACATGAGTACCGCTGCAACGTGTATCCTCCTGTTGATATGGCGTCCCAGTGCTGACAACCGCGCATAATGCCGTGGAGAGAGCGGGGTTCCCGGTTCCCTGGAAGGCGGGACTTTTCGGAGTAGAGCGTATGAATACTTGATATCGGTATTGCGGAACCGGTACGCGTCATCTCCCACGCTCAGCGCATCCATGAGATCAGTGGGCCTGATGGGCTCTTTTTCCACGAAACTCCAGCACCTCTCGGGACAGCAGGGAGATCCCCAGAGAAACCTGCAGGGAGCGTGGTGATAAAGGCCGTGTGATGCTGCGTGGTGCGCAATGGAACGCAGGTCCATGGAATTGGCCATATCGGCGGGTTCGACAAGCAGTATTGTGCCTTCAGGAGAGAGGGCCTGGGCATATTCCCGGAGCAGCGAACCCTTTTCCGCGGGTGTCCTGCCGGTCATTTCATTAAAGACATTCTGAAAAATCATCAGGTCCAGGGAAGTAGGAAGATCATGCAGGTGTGCCTCTGTGATATCAGACTGGAGTGGGGGATGGATGGTAATATTCGTGCTGTGGGGAAGGCCAGATCCCATCAGGTACTTGAAGGCCTCGATGAATTCATCGGACTGTTCGACGGAATAAATATCCGCCGTGCACCCGCCTATCCTCCCACAATAATCAGCGATAGCCAGCGGGAACACGCCAGGGCCGGTGCCAAGATCCAGTATTCTCATAGGGTTTCTCAAAAGTCCCCTGAGCGCGAGATCGTGCATGAGGTGTTCTGCCTGGATGATATACACCGGCGCCTGGTAGGCAAGGTATGCAAGCACGCTGTAACCCTTCCCGTATGAAATGCGCTTATCCTGGCCTTCTTTCCAGTATTGCTCCTTCTGGGTGAGAATTGCGCGTTTGATCTTCTCGAGCACGAAATGGTCGTCCCAGGGTTTTCCGGTCTTTTTCTCGATATAATCCCGGATCCTCCCTGTGATCCAGGGAGGGACTGAGGGTGACGTGAAAAATGCATCAAGCATTTTCTGTTCCGTGTTCGTGAGAATCCGGGGCTCCAGGGTTTTTTTCTTCTCAATACGGAGGTCGCCCTCTTCCCACTCGGCGACAAGGTCGAGCGTGGTAAAGAGTGGCCAGAGTGCCACGGCGGTCTGAAAAATGTCCTCCTTTTTCCAGGATTCTCTTATGATTTCAGAGAGGAGGAAAGAATCCTTTTTTCCCGCATACACGGTAAGCATATCAGGGAGTCCGCGTTCGGGCATGAAGGATCGGTGGATCAGCAACAGCATAATTCCTTTGGAATGAAGGGATTCATACCGTGTGATGAGGCGGGGGCGATATGGTAATAAGAAACGGGGGCTAAGGAACGGAGAAGGGGTAATTTCGCATGAATACAAGGGGAGACAATTCGTGAGTGAAGAGCATACCGGATATAATCCCCCGGTCCTGCTTACTGAGAAGGAGGGAATGGATCTCCTGGAGAAGGCCGGGATACCTGTTCCCGGGCACGGTGTGGCGCATTCTGCGGAGGAAGCCGGAAGGATCGCATCATCGATTGGATTTCCGGTTGTTATGAAGGTGATCTCACCGCAGGTGATTCACAAAAGCGATGCCGGGGGCGTCATCACAGGAATACAGACCGTCCAGGAAGCGAACGACGCGTTCCGGAAGATCTCCGGGGCACTTCGTGAGAAGGTACCGGGGGCGGTCCTTACCGGAGTCATGGTCGAGGAGCATTGCCCGCCAGGACTCGAGATTCTCATCGGGGGGAGAACCGACCCTTCATTCGGCAAGGTCGTCACGTTTGGAATGGGGGGGATAATGGTTGAGCTCCTGAGAGATGTCTCCATAAGGGTGCTTCCTGTCGACAGGGCCACAGTCGCCCAGATGATCCATGAGATCCGGGGATATCACCTGATCCGTGGTTTCCGGAATTCCCCACCCCTTGATGAAGGGAGGCTGACAGATGTGGTTTTTTCTCTTGCCCGGCTCTTTGAGTCCGATCCCGAATGGCACGAATTCGATATCAACCCCCTGATCCTGTATGAGGATGGCTGCGTGGCAGTGGACGCACGGATATATGTCGTGCATGGAAGGAAAGAGACACCCCTCCTGCCACGGGTACTGCCGGATCCCGGAATATTCTATCCCGGGTCGGTTGCTCTTATCGGCGCTTCCACCGATCCCCAGAAGATCGGGTACGTCATGCTCAGGAACCTGATCGGTTTCCCGGGGCAGGTATACCCTGTCAACCCGCGTGCGACCGAGATCCTTGGAAAGAAGACTTACCCGAAGATCGGCGACATCGCCGGGCAGGTTGATGCAGCCGTAATTGCCGTCCCCGCACCGACAGTTCCTGATGTCCTGCGACAGTGTAGTGACAAGGGAGTCAAACTGGCCATTATTGTCTCCTCTGGATTTCGCGAGAGCAGCGAGGAAGGCAGGAGACTGGAACAGGAACTCGTGGAGATCGCACGGGAAGGGGGGATCCGTATCATGGGCCCCAACTGCCTTGGTATTATATCTCCCCATGCGAACCTGAACGCGACCTTTGATCCCATCGCACCCAAGGAAGGACCTATTGGGTTCATCTCGCAGAGCGGGGCCGTTATCACTACCATTGTAGACTGGAGTATCGCTGAGGAGATAGGATTCTCTCTCATCATCAGCGTGGGAAACCAGATCGATATGGGATTTGTGGACTATCTGGGGGTTGTAGCATCAGATCCACACACACGGGCGATCATCCTGTACGTGGAAGAGATACGCGAAGGGAGGGAGTTTTTGGCTGCGGTCCGGCAGATCACGGAGAAAAAACCGGTCATTGCCCTGAAATCTGGATCTTCTGCAAAGGGGCAGAAGGCTGCCGCCTCTCATACCGGGTCTCTGGCGGGAAATTTCGAAGTGTACGAGGCAGCGTTCCGCCAGGCGGGAATCATCCCGGTCTATTCCATACAGGAAGCCTTTGATGTTGCCGAGCTCCTGGCATCCGAGGGATACCCGAAGGGGAATCGTGCCATTGTGATCACCACCGCAGGTGGATTCGCGGTCATGGCCTCCGATTATGCCGAATGGTACGGAATCACCCTGTGTCCTCTTCCTGCAGCAATGACAGAAGAGCTCGACAGGATCCTCCCCCCCATGTGGAGCCGGGAAAATCCCCTGGATATCATCGGTGATGGTGGTGCCGAACGATACGCCCGGGTCTTTGACGTCATGATCCGATTCCAGGATGACTGGGATATCGCGGTCGTGATTGCGGTTCCCTCCGCGATACTCGATCCCATCCACCTGGCACAGGAGATTGTCCGATTCTCGCAGCACACTCACAAGATGGTGATAGGCTGCCTCCTCGGGGGAGACGGTATGAGGAGCGGGGAGCGAGTGCTGCAGAAGGCACATATCCCAAACTATCACGAGATAGAAGGGGCATTCAGGGCGGTCGGCCGGGCCCTCTCGCACCAGAGGAGCCTTGACAAGAGAAGCAGGTAACTCCCCTCATTTCCGATACCCCCACCTTGGGATTGGTATAACCTTGCGGTTATACGATTGGAATGGACACTTGAATGTATATACCTCGACGATGTGCCATATTTATGTGAGATATCCATCGAAGGTAGGTGTGGTGAGGCATTGAAATGAGGCCGGAGGACAGCCACCCAGAAGCAGCGGCGACCGGTGAAAGGATAGAAAGTGGCGGTGAAAGGAATCATGTTCATCCTCTTTACCGGGAAGGCACCATGCCCGTCCCGAAAGTGCCGAAAGGTTCCCCTGGCCCGGCTGTCCCTGTCAAAAGACAAGGGGCAGTATGCAACACCACCCCGAATCATCCACCAAACCGTCAGAGAGCACCAACACTCTTGAAGCATCACTCCATTTCGGCAATTGGACACTTGTAGCGCATGCCAGATCCTGAAAAAGCACACACTCACAATCGATGCACGGGCTCTCCCTGGAGGAGAACGGCAATAACGGGAGAGCCCCCGTAACCTTTTTTTTAACAGTCCCGATTTTTTAAAAACACTCGCCGGATATTTTGATACTCAGGAATTCCATGTCAATAGACTTGAGGACATTGTGAGGGGAATTTGATCGTTCCCGGATGCCCTGGAAGGTATTGGTATTCCATAAGAGGCGTGCCTGGCAATGGGCTTGGCACGCACCCTCGCCCTATCATCGATCAGATCATCGTGCCATATGTGAACAACGTTGACATTTGGGAAACATGGTCCCGGATTGTTCAGTCCCCTGTGCCGGTATCCTGGTGCTAATCTTCGAATATATTGTACTTGTCCCCATTCTCTCTCGAGGCGAGGTACTCTTCGAGGTCCATTATAAGGTCCCTTACATTCTGATACCTGTCTCCTGGCTTCTTTTCGAGACACCGCATAATGACGGTATCAAGAGGCTGGAGGCTCGGGTTGGTGCTTGACGGGAGATCAGGCCTCTGTGAGATGATGCGAGAACTCACCTGTGCCATATCGCTTCCGGGGAACGGGACCGCACCGGTGACAAGTTCGTACAGCACGCATCCCATCTGGTAGATATCAGTGCGCTGGTCGGTCTCGCCAAATGTCTGTGGCGCCAGCTGCTCAGGAGCTGCATATGCAAGCGAGAACCCTGTGATGGTGGGCAGCCCGGTAACCCCGGTCACCTTACTCATGCCCCAGTCGGTGATCTTGGGGACACCTTCAGGGGTAACCAGGATGTTCTGGGGCTTGATATCCCGGTGAATGATTCCCCTGTCATGCGCGAACTGGAGGCCCAGGGCAATATCACGGCATATCCTGGCGGCCTTCCCCATCGGGAGGGGTTTTTCCACCTCTGCAAGGGTCCGGTTGATAAATTCCATCTCTACATAGGGCACAGGGAGGATATTCGCCGCAGAGACTTTGACAATATTTTCGTGAGAGAGGCCTTCCCATCCTATGATCTCCTTCAGAAATGCTTTTCCTGTATTCTCGTCGTGCTGGATCGGGATTTTCAACGCCACAGTCTGACCCGTCCGGAGGTTTTTCGCCTTGAAGACCCTGGCAAGCCCCCCAGATCCGACAAACACTGCTCCTGCATACGTATCCGCAAGCTCCGGTGGGAACAGCCCTGTCCCTGTTGAGGTGCTGACGCGTGTCTCATCCGGACCGGGCCGTGATATGCTGGGGGAGGGCACTTCAGCTGCCTCCGGCTGGACATGTGTATACGTTCCATCCTGCCAGCGTGCTGCGAGGGTTGAGAGGACACCTGCGAGGAGCATGATTCCTGTCATGAAACGCCTCGTGGGATCTCCTCCAATCAGCGCAAGGAGTGCAAGGAATATGACGAGAACACCTGCGACCGTGTGGGCTTTGAGCATCCCCCTGAAAGGCCATGAGATTAAGGCTCCCATCATCAGGGCAACTGACGACAGCACAAGGTAGAGCATAAGCGGTACAACCGC
>Ga0302250_1000524_pt1 | contig 36600 bp, 31 predicted proteins | sample AAG_RA_Asp_MG_FD_193536 | JGI IMG/M metagenome (GOLD analysis project Ga0302250, IMG submission 193536) | Enriched activated sludge microbial communities from anaerobic digester in WTTP, New Holstein, Wisconsin, United States - AAG_RA_Asp | ecosystem: Engineered > Bioreactor > Anaerobic >...
ATGAGGCGGGAGTGGCGGTTGACGCCTTACATAATCAAGAAAATGTAGTGCCCATGAAAAAAGGGTGTTTCTAAAATTCCCCTATGAGAAAAGTTTTTAAAACTTAAAAAATGCGGAAGTCGGGAAAAGAAATATTTCTTATAAAAAGTGTATTAAAAAACTCAGCCGCTGCATCATCCTCAAAGACAGCAGGTCCTATGTAGTAATCAAGAGGCTTTGAGTTATATGACGATGAAAGTTCTTTAGCATAATCCTCAATACTATCCAGCAAATTGATATTCATTTCTCTGTCATCTACAAAGATAAAATTCTTTGAACTGTTTTTTTCATATCCCTCTGAGTCCTGAACAACAGTATTTACATTCATCCTGATCAAACTGGACATTTTCTTATAAGAGGTATCTTGGGAATTAATAAATCTATCCGTAGATATATCCCTTGTAAAATATATATCAGAAGACTTTATAAATGGATATTTTTTAAATATCCCTGAGGCTGATGATAAAAAAAGTTTATAACTATCACATTTAAGCATGTTCACTTTAGTATTGCTTTCATCCATTATGTAATGCTCACTTTTTTCAACCGTAAGATCTCCATAGTTTTCTTTTATATCCTTTTTCTTTCTGTAAGCCTCTTTCCTTGAGTATGAATCCAGAGCATTCTTATAGGCTGTATCACTCAAACTCCACAGAGACTGTCTTATAAGATCATAATCATCCTCCACAGCAACGTTTGAATAAGACGGTTCATATCTATTGTTCAGGTCTTCAATAAAATTGGAGCTATCAAAGAGATTGTTTCCTATTCTTACATCAACCTTAGCATATCTAATAAATCTGTCATCTATATCTTTTATATCACCAAAGCTTGCTGAAATAGAACAGACAGAAGAATCTGTTATCTGATATGCAACAAAATATGGTTTAGGAAAATTACTGATCTCTAAATTATTAACAGTTCTTACAAGCTCATCATTCATAGCCTTAAGGACAACATCCTCGGCTGAAAAAAGATTTGATGAAAAAACTAACAAAAATAAAAACTTCATTTTACCTCCAGCGAAATAGTGAACAGTGACCAGTGGGCAGTGGTTAGCAAAACCAAAACAGTGATCAGAAAAGACAAAAAGCAATAATGGGCAGTGAATAATGTCTTCTCCTTTATTTAGTTCTATCTTCCCCTATATACGGCGGTTTTAAAACAGGTGGTTTCTGATTGGACTTACTAACCTTCTCCGTTTCTATGCTTGAAAAAAGTAGTGATGGAGAAACAGCACTGACATCCACCCAGCCTGACTCAGCACCGCACACACCATTGAATATATCATAGTCATCACCCGTTGCTACTATCTTTGAGAATGTTTCAACAGGGGTGCCTATCATATTAAGACCTCTTACAACCTCTTCTCTACCATCTGGATATATTTTTTTAGCATATTTTATAAGTATTGTATAGCTCTGTGGCATATTCCTTGTTGTAATAGTAAAACCACCCTCTATATCGCTAATTATAAGCCCATAAGGTTTTTTTGACTTCTTAATCTCATCCAACAACATCTTTTTCAGATCATCATACGAAACAGTTTTGGATGATGAAACAATAAGGTTTCCCTGCCTTGCAACGCTCATATATCCCGAACTTCTCCTGCCATGAGCATTGGAATAATTAAAATTAAGCAATGGAGATCTCTGCATTAAAAAATTTTTTAACAGTCCATTATCAATAAGCAGTGTTTTTCTTGATCTGACCCCCTCATCGTCATAAAGATAATGACCGTTTAAAGATATTCCACCATAGCTTTCAAGCTCTGGATCATCATAAACTGTCAAAAACTCTGGCATTATTTTCTGACCAACCTTTTTTGCAAAGGTCTGACCCTCTTTATCACTTTTCTGTCTATGCCCCTCAAGTCTGTGTCCCAATATCTCATGCCAAAAAACTGCTGCTGCTTTGTTCTCAAGTATTGCAGGACCGCTGTAAGGCTCTAAATTTTCTGCGACCAAAAGCTCTTTCAACTCTGAGATTGATTTGTCTATATCAAGCGAAACATCCTTTTCATCTGGCATATCAGAAATACTACTAAAATCATATCTCTTAAACCTTGAGAGATCCGTGCCATCATCATTCTTTGAATACACATAATAGCTCAACTGATACTTTCTTCTACCCTCAACGATCTGAGCACCATCAGAGTTAACAATATATCTTGCAACATTGTCTTTTGAAAAGTTTACCGAAGAATCAATTATAAAATCATATTTTTTAAATTTCAATGACAGCCTTTTTATCAACTCCTTTATACCTTCCTCATTGATATTTTCTTCCGTAACTTTTTGATAGAAGACATCAGTAGTTTTGTCCAATGTGAAATCTCCTGATTTATCATCATTTTCTGCACTGACCTGCTTGTTTGTTAGAACCTTTATATACCTGTTCAATGTCTCCTTATATGTTTTATCTGTAAGCTCCCATATATCCATCCTTATAGCATCATAATCATTTAATGCTAAAAAGCTTATATTAGTCTTCTTAGAGTTATCATCATCGCTGGTATCGCTCTTTATCTCATGTGTTGAATCAAGCTCCCTTGAACCTATCCTCATATCACATCCTATAACCCTATTATTATTTCTGTTCTCAGATGTTATTCCACCTAAATTAGAGCCCACCCACCATTCTGAATAATCCCAAACCTCATACCCCATAAAATAAAGAGGAAACTTCTCCGCATCCCTTAATCTTTCATATGACACATCAAGCTCAGTTTTCATAGCCTTTAAAAGGACATCAGTGCTATCAGATGAGAAAGCATTAAGATTAAACAAAAAAATAAACGATGATATCACGCCCATTTCTCCTCCATAACTATACAAAAAATAATCTCAAGAATTTTTTATAACCCAAACAGCAAATGATTGCATAAAGTTTGTAATAAATTTTTTAGTTTTTTCATCTGTAAGGTTGCCATTTTTATCAAACAGGCTAAATGCATTGCTTACATAAGCCTCAGGCTGTGGCATTGTAGGAACATTAAGGCATACAAGAGATTGCCTTATATGATGATTTGCTCCAAATCCACCTGTAGGCCCTATTGAAACAGTTACAACTGCAGCAGGTTTTGAGTTCCATATATTTTGTCCATAAGGTCTTGAACCAATATCAAGTGCATTTTTAAGAGCTGCAGGAATTGACCTGTTGTGCTCAGGCGAAACAAACAAAAACCCATCATACTTCTTAACAGTTTCTCTAAATTCTGTGTATTCATGAGGAGATTTGTCATCATAATCCTGGTTATATAACGGAAGATTGGCTATCTCTACTATGTCAAGCTTTAAAGCCTCAGGAGCAACCTTTATAAGCTCGTTTGCCATCATCCTGTTGAACGAACCCTTTCTTAAACTTCCCACAAACACTGCTATTTTTTTCATATTACCTCCATTAAAACAGATGTCAGAACCTACCTGCCGAAGCCGCTTCGGCGCAGGCAGGAACAGATGACAGAAATCATAGGACGATCAATTAATTATCTCTGTTCAACAAACAATCTTAATATTCCAATAATCTATACTGCCATCATAATATTTTACCAAATAAAAAAATATAGTTTTTTTATTTTTAGTAAAATTTAATAGTGAGCAAGAAAGCATTAACACTTATAATTATTTTAATTCCTTTGATATTAAAATCAGATGAAGTGAAACCCAAAAAATTTAACTATTCCATAGGCCCTGCTATTCTATGGCAAAACTCAATATATAAGGGAATGGATAATATATTCCTTCCACTTCCATTTATAACTTTTTCATATGGGGATAAACTAAATTTTAGTGGGCTTGGTGGCTCATACAAGATTTACTCTTCAAAAAAATCAGAGTATCGTTTAAATTTTGGTATAAGATTCTCTGGATTTGATCCTGATAAAAGTGATTATCTGAAAGGTATGAGGAAAAGAAAGACACAGTTTAATATATCAAACTCATATCAATATGATTTCAGTAAACTTTTCATTGGAGCAAAGATATCGTTTGATATAAATAATTCAAACAATGGTTATGAAACAGAAGTTTTTTTAGGGAAAAAAAATTTTTATAAAGGCTCAATGTTTAATTTTAGAATCAAGGGGATATATGAAAGCAGTGAGAGGGCAAATCTCAACTATGGAGTATATAAAAATGAGATTCTGCCAGAAAGACCTTACTATAAACCCGATGATGTTATGAGCTTTGGTGCGGATGCTTTTTATACAAAACCTGTTGGGGAAAATAATAATAAGTTTTTATTTTTTATGGTTTCTTATAAAAGGCTTAATGACAGAATAGTTAAAAGCCCTATAATAGATTCTAACAGTGAAATTGCATCATTTGGTGGAATGTTTTTTAAATTTTGAAATAAATAACCCCTCTTTAAGAGGGGCTATTTTAGATTGTTCTGGCTAATATCTATATAACTTCCTGCTGTTTGCTTTCATCCACAAGCCTGTTCTTTCTTTTTCTGAATATCACATAATAAACAGAAGGTATGAGAACAAGTGTTATAACAGTTGAAACCATCAGTCCACCTATAACAGCAAGTGCAAGTGGCTGCCAGAACTCATTACCCTGTTTCTGTGATAATGCCATCGGGACCATACCCAATATCATAGCAGAAACAGTCATAAGTATTGGTCTGAACCTCACCCTCCCTGCCTCAATCAAGGCAGTTTTTATATCAACATTTGCTTCCTCAAGTTGGAGAGCATAGTCTAAGTAAACTATAGCTTGCTTCACAACAAGACCAACCATAAGTATGAGTCCTATGAATGTGGCCACATTTAGTCTGAAACCAGTTGCTGCAAAGACCCATATAACACCGACAAATCCAAACGGTATTGAAAACATTATTATCAGAGGAATTATCAGTGATTCAAACTGTGCAGCTATGATCATATAAACAAGCATCAATCCTAATAGAAGTGCCATAATCAGTGCAGCAAATGATTCTCTCTGATCCTCAACAGAGCCTCCAAACGAATACGATATTCCCTCTGGAAAGACTATTGTCATTAATTTTTTTTCAAGCTCTGATGTGAGGCTTCCGAGATCTCTACCATATGTATTTGCTGTAACCTTAACAAGCCTCTGCTGATTTTCTCTATCAATCTGAAGAGGTCCTGTTGTCTTTTCAAACCTTGCTAATGTTGAAAGTTTAACGAGCTTACCATCTGGAGATTTGACAAAGAGGTTTTCTAAGTCTGGCTCCCACTTTCTCTGTTCATCCTTCATTCTGACTACTATATCATACTCATCGCCAGATTCTCTGTATGTGCTTGCCTTTTGTTGAGCAAACGCAAGGTTAACGGTGTTTGCTATCTGCGAGACAGATATACCCATCGCACCTGCCTTTGCTCTATCAACAACAACATGATACTCAGGGCTTGTCAGATCTGCTGTTATAGTAACATCCTTAAACCCGTCTATGTTATCCATTATTGATTTAATCTTTTCGGCCACAGCATATGAAGCATTAAGATCATAACCATAAAGGTTTATAACCATAGGTGCTTCACTGCCAGTTATTCTCTGCGAAGAATCAGAAGAATTAACCCTTGATATACCAGGAATCTTTTTAATCTTACTTCTTAATTCTTCAGTGATTGTATCCATAGACATCTTTCTCTTATCTTTTTCCACTAGGTTAGCACCAAAACTACCTATATGATAACCACTCTTTGTGCCCATTATACCACCACCGCGTGATTGACCATCCCTCCAGAAAGTTGTTTCAACCCACTCTTCGGGAACAATTTTTCTAAACTCTTCTTCAATCCTTGTCATCACCTTATGTGTTTCCTCAACCCTCGTGCCAACAGGCAACTCAACCGATATGCTCATCTGACCATTATCCATACTTGGCATAAACTCAGTTCCAACAATAGGCACAAGTGCCATGCTTACCACAAAGATGCCCAATGAACCAAGTATAACCGCTTTTGTATGAGCAAGTGCCCATGCGATTATATCCATATAGAATTTTTCCATACTTCTAAACTGTTTTTCTGACCAGTCAAAAAATTTATGGAATCTTCCATGATTTGTTTCTTCTTCCGGTTTTAACAGAATGGAACAGAGTGTAGGGTTTAACATCATAGCATCACATAGTGAGAGTAAAAGTGTAACAACTAAGACCACAGCTAACTGTCTGAATATGACCCCTGCTATACCTGTTGCAAATATCATAGGCAAAAACACTATACAACTTGTAAACGTTGCCATTGTTACAGCCCTTCCAACCTCACTTGTTGCATATATAGCTGCATACTTTGGGCTTTCACCGAGGTCCTGCTGATGCCTTATCTGATTTTCCATAACAACAAGTGCATCATCAACAACAAGACCAACCGCTATTGTTATAGCAAGTAGTGAAACCATGTTTATAGTGTATCCAAATATATACTGGACCATAAAAGAGTCTATGAGTGATACAGGTATTGATATAAGAACTACAAATGCTGGTCTTATACGCCTCAAAAAAAACATTATGATTATGAATATCAATATTACAGCTATATATAGAGTTTCTGACAAATTGCTTAATGTTCTTCTTATATCCTTTGAATTATCCATCAAAACAGTTAACTTAACATCCTTTGGAAGCCTCTTCTGTAGCTCAGGAATCATCTCTTTGATGCTGTCACAAACCTTAACTGTGTTTGTCTCAGAACGCTTCTGTACCATCATCATAGCACCTGTTTTACCATTTATCAATGCCTTGCTTTTCTCCTCAGGATGAGAGTCCTCAACCTCAGCAATATCCTTGATCTTTACTATATTTCCTTGATATGAGCCAACAGGTGTTTCTTTTATCTCATCAACATTAGAATATTCTCCAGGAACCTTAAGAAGATAATCAATCGTGGCAATCTTAAGATCACCGGCTGCTAACATAAGATTGTTATTCACAAGAGCATTTTTTATGTCAATAAGCGTCAAATTCCTTGCCTCCAATTTCTGCCTATCAACATTTATGTTTATCTGTCTTGGCTGGCCACCCATAACAGAGATATTACCAACACCGGGAATTCTCTTTAACATATCGGATATATCTCTGTCAAGCAAGTCATACAGCTTTGGATATGACTCATTAGCAGTTGCACCTATAAAGATAACAGGGATATCCTGAAAGTTAAATCTAAATATCAGTGGATCGTCTGCCTCATCTGGTATAAGTCTTCTTATCGTCCCTAACTTATCTCTTATATCATTTGCAGCCTCATCAAGGTTTGTTCCCCATGCAAACTTTAATTGGACTGATGATACCCCTTCCTTTGATACCGATGTTATCTTATCAAGGTTCTGAACTATTGAAAGCTGTGATTCCACAGGCTTTGTTATCTTTTCCTCAACCTCCTCAGGCCCTGCTCCAGTGTAGGTTGTTATGACACTTATTGTAGGATATGTTATATCCGGGAAAAGATCCAATCCCATTCTCGTAAAAGAATATATTGATAAAACAAGAAGCCCTATGTAAATCATTAGTACTGATATAGGCCTTCTGACTGAGAAGTTTGGCAAACTCAACGGCTTTATTATGTTTTTAACTGTTTTATTTATGTTTTCTTTCATTTGTTTGTAATCTCCACAGCTTCCCCATCTGCTGTAATATTATTCCATCCCATTGTTATAACAACATCATTATCAGAGATTCCAGATGTTATTTGAACAAGATCCTCAAGAGTTACACCTGTTGTTACCTTTTGTCTGTATGCCTTGTTATCCTTTACAACATAAACATAGTTCTCAACACCAAATTCCTTAATAGCTTTCCTCGGGACAACAATTGTAGCAGGATGTGTGTTTATTATCATATCTACCCTCGCAAACATACCTGGCTTCAATTTTAAATCTGAATTACCTGCCATTATTTCAACCTCTGAGGATCTGCTGGATGTATTAAGTGATTGTGAAATCTTTGAAACCTTTCCCCAGAAGGTTCTCTGAGGATATGCATCCGTTGTAAACCTTACGCTCTGACCTAACTTAACCCTCGGTAAATCATTTTCAGGAACATAAACAATGATTTTAACATTACTTATCTCAGCAACCTCGCATACAGGCGTTGCAGGAGAAACATACTCTCCAATATCAACAAAATACTGTGTTATAACACCTGTGAGAGGTGATGTTATTTCACCTGGTGCATATTTAAGAGCTGGCTCATCCCTATCAACAAGAGCAAGAGTTTCGTTCTTAGCGACACTGTCCCCTACATCCTTTATCTTGTCCATCAGCCTACCAGGGACCTTAGGGAAAACCCTTGCTTCATTCTGACCCTTGATATCTCCTGTTAAATACAGGGCATCAACAACTGTCTGCCTTTTAGCCTTAGTAGCCTCAACTGGAATAATAGATGCCTCTTGAACCTTCTCTTGGTTGGTAAACGCTCTCTTAGCTATCAAAAATATAAAGAGAATAACAACGAGACCAACTATTGTAAAAAATATTTTTCTTTTTTTTGTCATTGCCATATAAACTCCTTTTTTAAAAACAAAAGTCACATATCAGAAACCAGATTTTAAAAGAACTCATTATTTCTAACTTCCTGTCATCTGACTTCTGAGATCTTTAATTCAATTTATTAGCTATCAGTCTCTGTACGGAAGACCAATTGCATACTCAAATGATGCTATCGCAAGATTATAATCATATGATGTCTGAACAAATTGTGTTTGAGCTGAGATCAAGGAAAGCTCAGCATCCTTAAGCTCCAAGTGTGAAAGGAAGCCAAGTGCATATCTTTGCTGAGCAATTTTAAGATTCTCTTCAGCTGTAGAAACATTTTCTTTTTGAGCCGCAAGAGATTTTTTGCTGCTCTCTATGGAGTAATATGATTGTTTAGTTTGCATCACAACACTATCCATTATAGACCTCAATCCCATCTCGGATTTTTTAATCTCACTCTTTGCAGCATTTCTTTTACCTATAGAGGCTGTGCCGTCAAATAGCGGTAATGAGATAGTAAGCTGAACTACTGAGTTGTTATACGGATTACCAAAATCAAGGCTTGCATCAGGGCTTGACCATGAGTATGTAAAACTTCCTGTAAGCGATGGGAGAAAGCCAGAGTTTGCAATCTTAAGATTTTGATTGGATAGATCTACTACTTTTTTTGATTGAACTATTTCAGGTCTAAAGATAAGGGCATCTCTTATGCTGTCATCAAGAACAAATGTTTTTGTAGAAACATCAAATTCTCCCTTTATCTCCATATCTTCATTAGGAGGCAGGCTTAAAAGAGTTTTTAATGACTCCATTACAACCCTTAAATTATTCTCAGATGAGATAAGAGCAGCCTCAGAATCAACCCATCTAACCTTTGCCGTGGAAACGTCAAATGTTGAAGCCTTACCCTCATTGTATAAAGCCTTTGTGGTCTCATAGTTATCCCTTGCAACAGACTCAGCAGCCATATTTATTTTATAAACCTGACTAGCAAGCAGAGCAGCATAAAAACCTTTTTTAACATTTAGAACAAGGGTATTTCTTTCACTGTTATAGTTTGCCTTGGCTATATCAAGACTAATATCTGCCACCTTAAATGTTGGAGATAACTTCCATGAATAAAGTGTATCACTCACACCTAAATTAAGGGTGTAGGCATCATCAGAGTTCACAGTAGGAATTGTTGCCTTGCTGTTTTTAAGATAATTATAATTAGAAAATATCTTTGGTATAAACTCAGATTTTGCAACATAGTTAGAATATCTAACAGAATCTATGTTCTCCTTTGCAGCCTTAACCTTAGGATTGTTTTCAAGAGCATAGTTCAAACAATCATCAAGCGTCCAGACGTGAGTTGTTGCTGTGCTCTGTGCATTGATATTACCACCGAAGAAGAATAATAAAGTTATAAGTAGTTTCATCTAACACTCCATCCTTTTAATAAAATTTCACTTATCTCATCCGAATATGTTAAAAGATCTTTATTATCACCCGTCAGCCATTTTTTTGTCTGATACATCTTACATAAGAACAGCATATTCATAGTAAATCCCAAATAATCGTTTCCTCTTATATCAAGACCCATCATTCTTTCCTTTATCAACCCTGCAACAAAATCCAGATGATCCTTAAATATTTTTTTAAGACCTACCCTTAACTTAACCAGTGAATATTTATGAACCAAAAACTTACTTATTGCATCACAGTTCTTTTTAAGAAATTTCAACTCCTCTCTTATAACCTCTTTTAAGTAAAGAGAAGGTTTTACAGTTTCTATGCTTGCTATAGAGTTTTCAAGGTCCTTTGTCATATCCTCAAATACAGAGATAAGCAAATCCTCTTTGTTTTCAAAGTAGATATAAACTGTTCCTTTGGCCACCCCAGCTTTTTCAGCGATATCATCAATTGTTATCTTATCAAAATCTTTTTTTGTTAGTATATTGGCCGTAGCTTTGAGTATAAATCTTTTTTTAGATTCTTTTATATCTTTTGATCTGTTCATATTTTCTATGACTGACCATTCAGTCATAAGAATAATTATATCATAAAAAATATATCAAGTCAAATCAAACGAATCAAATCAAATATAATCTAACTATTAAGGAGTTAGAAGTTTATGCATAGATTTGAGGGACATCTTTTTGATCTAACTGAACTGTCTTTCAGGGACATTTACTTTTGATCTAACAGGCTCGGGATTAAATTCACCCTTTTCAGCAAAAACCAATATTCAAAAAGCATTGTTTCAAATTTTTCGGGGTTTTTGTATTTACGACGAATTATGGACCAAAACCTGGTATTATGCCGGCGTTCTATAATATGGACCAGTTCGTGATAAATTACATAAGCCACCAAATCATGCGGCAGGTGTTTCAATAGGCTGTTAAGCGTCAGGTTGCGGTTTGCGCTCATACTGGCCCATTTAGAGCGCATGTTGCGGATAAAAATTTTGCTTGGTTTTACACGCAATTCTTTAGAATAGACGAAAACTAACTCATCTGCAAGAGTCTTAAATTCCATGGGCGTCCGGTTCAAGACAAGCTTTTTTTTGGAAACATTCTTCAACGCCTTATTGATATATTCTGTCTTTGCAGTTATCCACCTTTGATATTTTTTAACAAGCTGGACATAGTTTTGACCGGATTCTGGGAAAACAACAACCAATCTGCCGGTCTTAAATTCCAGCCGCGGATATTTTATTCGGCGTCTGACAACTTGATATTCTATCTCCTCATCAGTCATTTCCATTGTTTTTGTCATATTGCGCCATGCTTTCTTTAAAAGTCTCGGAAATATCATCTATTTTTTTGTAAGCCATGTTATATTTGACCTTCATTCTCCGCAGGAAACTTCTGAACTCTTGTTCAATCTTCTGCCTTGCGCTCGGATGCAATATCCAGCCCTCAAACATTTCTTTCTCAAGAGCTTTGGATATTTTGCGGACGTCTTCAATTAATTCTTTTTTTGAGCCGATTTCACGCTCCATAATAACCAGAATGGAATATTCTAAGTTCCCAAAACCCAATTTTTTCTGGCGCGATTCCAAAGTGTTTATCTCCGCGCATATTTGGGAACCTTCTTTAAATATTGACTCATAATCTTTGTTTTTCTGCTTCCACTTTTCAATAAATGCTTGGACTTTCTCGGCTATGGTTATATATATGGGGTTATGAGCTTTATCTACAAGGATAAATTTGTTAAGCGTAAAAACAATGTTGGCCGCTTTTTCCTCTTTGCTGTTTATTTTTTGTTTGAGATCTTCAAGATAATCAGTATTAAAAGAAATTTGGGGCAGAGTTTTGTTTATTTTAGATATCTCCGTGCTTTTGTAAATTTCTTCAACAGTCTTTCTGAAATATTTATCAATGTAAACCTGTGTTTCATCCGATGATTTAACGACTTCCTTGATATAATAAATATAAATTCCCGTCAACCATTTATATTTCGGAAAATATTCAATTTTAATTTCATCCGGGCCCAACAACTCAAAAATGCGACGCAATTTTTTGTATTTTTCAATAAACAATTTTCCCTTAGAACCGTCTATTGTCAGGATTTCAATTGCTTTGATAATCGTGGGACGGTCAAATTTCTGCTCAAGACTGCTGAAAACCGCCAGAGTTTCTTTTATAATATCAACAAATTCATTTTTCAGATCATTATTATCGTTAAGGACGTTTTTGATGTCCTCTTTGGCATACATGCCAAAAGCGCGTTTAAATTCTTTCAGAATTCCGACATAATCTATGATAAGCCCTGCTTCTTTAATGCCTTTGAAAGGCCTGTTTGTCCTTGCAATGGCTTGCAAGAGCCGATGCTCTCTCAAGGGTTTATCCAGATACATCGTTTGAAGTATTGGAGCATCAAAACCGGTCAAAAGCATATCCGTGACTATAAGAATTTTTGGATGTTCTTTTTCTTTAAAATTTTCAATCGTTTCTTTGCGAATCTGCTCTATATCTTTACCTTTATTTTTTTCTAAAAGTTCTTTTTCATATTCTGTGATTATTTTTTTATCAGGTTTCTTTTCATCTTCAGGGCTGAAAGTCATCACGATTTCAGAAATATTTTCGGAAAAATATTTGTCCAATTCCTTTTTATAAATCACGCATGCTTTCCGGCTGGCGGCAACAATCATGGCTTTAAATTTACCGTCTACATTTTCTGCAAAATGTTCTTTCAGGTCTTGTGCTATTTTACATATGCGTGTTGGATTTTCAAGATATGTATTTATGGCGTTTAACCTTTGTCTAATACCTGTTTCCACATCTATTCGCAGGTCCTCAGGAATTTCCTCAAAATCAGAAATCCTGAAATTATCCAACTGCTCTTTTTTAAGATGGACATCTTTCTCAAGTCTGGGCTGATAAGCAATTTTTACCGTGAACTCGTCATTCATTGACTCTGTTATAAAGTACTTGTCCAGGAAGTTCTCTTCCGGCGGATAACTGAATTCTTTATAGGTATTTCTTTTTTCTTTAGATATAGGTGTGCCTGTAAAAGCAAACATAAAAGCGTTCTTTAATATCTTTTCCATCTGACCCGCCAGTAAGCCGTACTGGGTGCGGTGTCCCTCATCAATCAACGCTACCACATTTCTTCTTTTGCTGAGTGGGTTTTCAGCCTTATCCATTTCCTTCATTAAATCGTCCATTTCACCGGGCCTAAATTTATGAATAAGCGTAAGCATAATGTCTCTGCGACCGGAATAATCATCATGTCTTATGACTTCGCGCAATTTTTTAACAGAGTCTATAATATAAGGCGAAAAACCGATTGCATTAATCTCCTTTTCCAATTGTTCCTGCAATTCATCGCGGTCAACCACAAAAAAAATGGTAGGCTTTTCCATCTCAGGCATATTCCAAATTTTTAAAGCAGCGAAAATCATTGTCAGTGTTTTTCCAGAGCCCTGCCAATGCCATATAAGCCCTTTATTTTTATCAGTTTTTCCTTGAAGATTATCAAAAATACGGTCTGTTATCTTATTGACAGTCCTGTATTGCATATAACGAGGCAGAACCTTTGTGGCTGAGCCGTATTCTATTCTGAAGAAAATGAAATTTTTAAGAATATCCATAAGAACATCAGGACGCAGCATAAAAAATGTAGCATCAATAGAATTCTTTTTTTCTTCTTTCCATTCATATATCTTTACATCTTCCTGCCATGGCACGATTGGAAAATATTTTGCCACAGTCTCTACTGCAAAACCAATCTGAACATATTTAAACAACTCGGGTATTTTCTGCTCATATTCTTTTTTAATCTGTCTATATGCTGTCCACCAATCTGATGAAATGGCAGCAGGATTTTTACATTCAATTATAACTAAGGGTATGCCATTCACATATAGGACTATATCCGCTTTTATATGATTGTCCCCGTTCTGGAATTGCACCTGGCGGGAAACGATGAACTCGTTATTGGAAATCTTTTTATAGTCAAATATCTGGACATACTGGACAATGCGTTCTTTTTCATGCTTAACCGGCACCCCAAATTTAAAAAACTCCAGAATATCTTTTATCCCTTGCTGACCGGAAGTCTTAAACTTGAGCTCATTTATGGTCTGTTTTATTTCCTCCGGACCGATATTCAAATCCGTGTTTATTTCCTTAATCTTTCTGTCCAGGTTTATCAAAAGCAACGGTTCTTCAAAACTTTCCCGCATCAACTCGCCTGGCGGCACATACATCCAACCGAGCTTTTCTAATTCCGCAACAAAATAATCCTCAACGATGTTTTTTTCTTTGAAGTTCTCTATCATGGTATCCTCACCCGCTTTTTCCCGGACAAAAGGTCATTCATAAGACTTTTTTTAATTTTTATCAAAACTTCTTTTTTTGTTTCTTCAGTAATTATCCGTTTCTCAATGTTTGAAATATTTTTCACAACTATATTTTGAAGACTTATTTCTGGAATACTAATCTTTTGTTCATAAACTATTTCTCTATTCAATCCCGGCACCCCAGTAGCCATGTTTAATTTATTTAATTTTAGGTTTTCTAATTTATATGATAACCATTTTAAATTTACTTTTTCTTTATTTTTTACTTCTACATAATAGGCTGTGTCTATAGGCCAAAAATCAGAATCAGTATATACAACTGCTCCAATGGTTCCCTTACGCCCAACTACAATTCCAGGGCCTTTAACAAGATACTCAGAATGCCAATCTATAATTCCATTAGAACCCATTACAGGATATTTTCCTTTTTTTCTCATATTCTCGGATAAGCCCTTTCCATACTCTAAAGAAAAAATCTCACCTAATTTATATTTCTTCTCATTATTATAATTCAGAAAAAACTTGTTTATTGCTGTTTTTCTTATTTTTTTAATTTTGTTTATTTTTTCATTAGTATTCTCAATCCGTTCATCAACCGTGGATAGAATCTCCACAATTTTTTTCTGCTCCGGCACCGGTGGAATATCTATTAAAAATCTTTCAAAAGAAGTTTTTTTAATTATTGGACTTACTGTTATTCCAGCAGATCTCTTTAACCTCGCTTTATTAAAAAGCATTGCGTAATACAAAAACTGGGGGGACACTCTTTCACCAGGAATAATAGCATTTATCTGTTGATTAGTCATACATTCTGATTGTGCGAGAGAGACTTCCCCTATCGTTGCAATACAGGTAACCATGACAGAGTCTTTTGGGATGATTCTTCCAGTTTTAGCACCCTCTTGAGTTATTGAACGTTCTGTTTTTACTACATATTTACTTCCTGTAAAATCTGACGGGGTTACAAAAGGATACCCTTCACCCCAGAAATTTTCATTTTTAGTAGATGGCGTAATTCCTGTAACCACCTCACCTAATTGCCCAATCTTAAATGTTTTCCAATTATTGGCGTCATTCATATTAATAATCTCACTTATTTTTCCGATTCAAATGACATAAGAAGCAAAGCAATTGCACTCACAATAAATATTGCCTGACGCTGTTCCAGTTTTTCTTTTGTAGCAAGAATCACTCTCTCTATATTTTTTAAAGCTGGACCAAGATTATCCAATTGTATTCGCTGATATGTTATTCCGTTTAAAAAGCCAAGTTCCGAAGATTGGACATCCGGCCCGACTAAAGTAAGGATTAACTTGCCGCCTTTTTGAGCGCGACCAATTTCTTGCCCAACTGGCATAGCCCGCGTAAGCGTTTTTTCAGTAATTACGGCTAAAACCAAATCAGCCTGATCAATCCATGAAAATATTGTGGGCCATGATTCTTTTCCTAGTATTTTATCTTTATCCCAGAAAAAGACATCTCCATAAGGTTTGATATATTGAGCGATTTTATACACAAGCGCCAAGTCTGGTGTGCTATAGCTTATAAATACACGCATAATTAATCCTCCATTAAGGCTTTTTTGCCAAAGAAATTAACTTACTGCAAAATTCATCGCCATGCACATCACACCAGTTTGATTTTAAACAGTAGGCTTTAGGGAAATCGAAATAAGAAAAATTACTAACATCTTTTTCTTCCCAAAGATTTGTTGGTGGATGCCCAGGGCCTTCATTAGTACAACCACATGACATTACCGCATACTTTTGATATTTTGGGCTATCAAAAACTGAAAAGACGCGATCGGAGGTCAAAATTGTGTCCGGATCCGATAAAGAAGATAGTTTTGCCGCCATATTTACAGGCTTGCCCGCCCATACTTCATTTTGTTTGTTGCCCCGCAGACCAATCCGTTTTAGCAAAATACTTTTATGATCAATGCCAATATGTGTCTTAATAGAAAACCCTGATATTTTATTGCTCAATACTTTACTACAGATTGTTTTAAAAGTGACTGCAGCGCATAATCCTAAAATAGGTGCGGTTTCACCTGTGAATATTGCAAAAGCGCCATCTCCTTTGATATCCATATATTCTGCCTCAAAATTATCAAAAGTCAGCACAAGACTTTTAACAAAAATCTGATAGACTTGAGCAGCAACCAAAGGGGTTTTATAAATTTGCAACTGCGTTGATCCTACTAAGTCAGCATAAACACAGGTTACATTACTGACATAAAGCCAGTGATTTCCTTCAAGGGGTATTTGGTCTGGGTTTGGAATAGAATTAATATTTTGTTTTGTGAACTTTGTAGCCAATATTGAATTTACCTCATTAGTTATGTTCCATTTAAATTCACTCGGCGATATCATAATAATTTCCCTAAGTTAACATAGAAATATTTCCCAATAAGCCCCAAAAACAGCGCCACAAAGTAACTTATCATTGTGCCTACTAACATATACTCAACAAGTTCCTTTTGATGTTTATAACCAACATTTTTTGGGACCCGGAAAGATATAACCGCAGTCTTAACCGCAAAAATAAAAATAGTTTCTTTAATAAGACCTAAACAGACAAATATTGCTATTAATGCCCGCTCACAAAAACCAATCCACTTGCTCCCGCTATCGTACTGTTTTGATGTTGTAGGAATAAGATTTAATAGACTTACCACAATTACATGTCCAATAAGCGAAGCCCCCAGACTTACTGTTAAAAGAATAACGCCTTTATGCACTGCCATCAAAAGAGTCATATTTATCCTCTCCTATATCCCCGCAAGGTTGATTTGCGGGGATACTTAATTAACCCCATTTGCAGTCACCGTTCGGGCAACGCCAATTGCAATTCTGGGGCACAGCAGGATGAACGCTATTATCAGGAGGATTATAGCTATGATAATACTCGCATTCCTTATAGTAGGCATCGCGGGGTGAAGAAGTATATTCAAACCAAAATGTAGTATAACCAATACCCTCGCTTGCCGACCGTAGAATACGTGATGCCAGGTCATTGTCCGACCTGCCTACATAATCTGCCGACTTCCCATTTCTGGACAAGATATATACTCCCGGAGAAGTATAAATCACATATTTGTCGACATCTTCTATTCTATAAGGCCCAGTTAACATATATTACCACCTTTTATTCTTTTAGATTTGACTCCTAAATTTCTTTCCACAGCGGATGCTCCTTTCCAGTTGACGGGGAGCCCCATCTGCATCGGCATATCAGGCAGAGGGAGAGGTTTAATTTGATTTTTGACTCTTGACAAATCATATATAATATGCCATAATATAATTATAAATGACTAAAGCCCTCTAATGAGGGCGAATGGGGACTGCTACGGCAGTCCCTTCTTATTTTCAACCTCTTTTTTTATATCTTCAATAAAGATTATTCTATTTGCTGCTTCTTTAAGTTGGAAATTTAACCTATCTTTATGAGCTATTACTGTGGCTTTTTTATATTTACCCTTAATATACTTTAAAAGTTTCGTAAAATCTCCATCTCCGCTACATAAAACCAATTCTTCATATTCGTTTAATCTATCTAATGCAATTATGGTCATTTCAACATCAAAATTACACTTTCTTTTGTACGTTCCTGATGTATAATCATATACGCTGGATACGAGTTTTGTTGCAACTTTATACCCTATGCTCTTTAATTTTTTAAAAAAGGCTTCTCTTTCTTTCTTTGCTTTTATAAAATCAGCCAAAGTATGTGTCGGGTGTCGCGTCGGGTGTCTGTCAAAAAAAGCTTTTTTAGCGATTATTCCACCGAAAAAATAAATAGCAATGGGACAGAAATTATCATTTAACCATTTATAAAATTTTTCATAATCCATCTCCCAACTCTGTTTTTTGAAGCCATAATAAAAATTTGAATCATCAATTAAGATTAACGCCTTTTTCTTAATACCGTTATTTGCCACAGTTTGTCCTTGCTAAAAATATCTCCGCAATGCGGAGACAATTCCGGCGAGATGGTCTCATTTTGACAACTCCTTTATGTATCCTTCAATTTTATTGTCCAACTCATGAGATTCAGCCTCAAGGCGGCGGAGTTCGGCCCATTCTTTATTTATATCTATAATTTCTTCTGGCTCTTCTGGAAACACGTAAAGGGTAACGTTCAGGTTCCAATCATTGGCTTTTATTTCCTCTATCGGCACGGCGCGTGATACCCCTTTGATTTCTTTATACTCCTTATATATGCCGGCCACTTTCTTTATATTGTCCTCTGAAAGAGTGTTAAGTTTGCGCACATCGGGGTGTTTTACAAATTCGCTTGAAGCGTTTATTATGAGGACTTTGTTTTTACGCTCTTTGGGCTTGTTCTTTTTGAAGAACATCAGGGCACCGGGTGCTGGGGTGTTGTAAAAAAGTTTTTCTGGTAAAAGAACAAGACATTCAAGCCAGTCTTTTTCAAGAATTTTCTGCCGCACTGCCTGCTCTTTGCCGCCCCGGAACAGGCATCCATTGTCTATAACCACACCCACGCGTCCGGTTTTGTCATTGGCAGAAGCCAGCATGTGCTGTATCCATGCCCAGTCAGCGGATTGATTGGGAGTATAGCCGAATGGAAAACGCTCATGGTAAAACTCTCCTTTTTTTAAGACTTCTTCACCATAACCGTCCTGATTCCATGGCGGATTTGCTATCACAACATCAAAAGTTTTAATTTTGCCGCCTTCTTTAAACTTGGGATAAAGAAGAGTATCTCCATAAATCAAACTGCAATCTCTTATGTCGTGAACATATATGTTAAGTTTAGCAAGCGCTATGGTTTTTTGATTCACTTCCTGACCATAAAACAAAAGTTTTTTCGCTTGATTAAGCCCAAAATGTTCTTCAACATGCTTGTATGCACCTATGAGCATACCGGCAGAGCCACACGAACAATCATAAACGCTTTCTTTTGGCTGCGGCTCAAGAATTTCATTTAAAAGTTTAATAACCTCTCTTGAAGTATATATCTCCCCTTCCTTAGCTTTTGTAGGAGCAAAGTAGCGAAGAATCCATTCATAAGCATCGCCAAGAATGTCTGGCGCGACATTGTGTAGTTTTTTCTCGCTGAAAAGTTCCACCAACTGGCGCAGAATTTCAACGTTTTCCCTGTTTGATGTAAACTGCACAAAGTCCACGCTGTCAAGAATGTCTTTGAGTTCAGGGTTCCTGTCTGCAAAAGATTTTAAAGATTTTGAAAAAACTTCTGAAAGATTGCTGACATTTTTGCGCATGTTTTCCCATAGATATTCTTCAGGTATGTCAAAATCATGGTATGTAGAAGTTTTAGCCTCTTTTTTGGCCTCTTCTTCGCTAAATCCGTCTTTTAAAGCAGCTTTATAGGCATTTTCAAAATCAAGTTCCCATTTATCGCTTACCCTTTTCATAAAAAGGAGTATAAGAATAAATTTATAATCAACGCGAGTTCTTATAAGGTCAGCAGCTTTTCTGAGAATTGTTTCTATGTCGGACCTGCTCAGCTTTCCGCCGACGGAATGAATATCCCCTGATAGGTTGAAGCGGTCTTTCAGAGTGTATATCTTCTTTCTGGCATCGTCCTTGTTGAACTTCACTTCAAGCCAGCCTTGCTTGCGCATTTCAGATATAAAAACCGGGATATGTGCGGGGGCATCCTGTTTTTTATCTTTCAGAACTTTTATCGCATCCGCCATTGTAAACTCTTTTGTGCGGAAAGTTTCCCACAGCAACGAATAACGCTGCTCCAGATAAGACACTTTAGGTATATTTTTCTTATTAATCATTTTCACTTGGGTCCCAAATACATAAACTTATATAAAATTGTTTATTTAATAAACATATTAATATTATACAAATAAAAACCCCATTTGTCAAGCCCCAGAATCAAATCAAATATAATCTAACTATTAAGGAGTTAGAAGTTTATGCATAGATTTGAGGGACATCTTTTTGATCTAACTAAACTATCTTTCAGGGACATTTACTTTTGATCTAACAGGATCAAACAAAGATAATTCTTCAAGGCTGACTGATCACTAAGTGTAATCGTATTTGGTTACTTTTGGTTGCGGCAATTAAAAAATATAAGAACTAAAAAATATTATTTTAAAAGTTCTTCCTCGTATGCTTTAACAGCCTCAGGGAACGGTTCAAGTGTTCTTTTTATACATCCGTTTGCAGCTGATATAGCCATGCCATAGTTTGTCATTGGTATATCAAACTCATAAGCCTTTGATTGCCGGGTTAGAACCTCTTTACTGTTCACCATGCACGCTCCGCAGTGGATAAGAAGTTTGTATTCTTTTAAATTCTCAGGGAAATCTCTTCCTGAAAACACTTCAAAGCTTATACGTTTACCTGTTTTCTCAGAAATCCATTTTGGAATTTTAAATCTTCCTATATCATCATCAGCAGGATGATGGCTGCAAGCTTCAAGTATTGCCACTCTGTCACCATCTTCAAGCAATTCTATATGAGCGGCGGCTCTTGCAAACTTCAACATATCTCCCTTGAATCTTGAAAACAATATTGAAAAGGTTGTACACTTAACATCATGAGGAGTTTTTTCAACCATAAGCCTTACAACCTGAGAATCACAGACTACGAGCTCTGGCTTTTGAGCGAGTTTTGAAAGCGATCTTTCATAATCATTATCAGTTGTAACTATTGCTGTATGGCTGTGATCAAGAAGTTCTCTTAAAACCTGAACCTGTGGAAGTATTATCCTTCCCTTTGGAGCTTCCTTGTCTATGGGTATTATAAGAACAACTGTTGAATTTTTTGGGAGTATATCATTGATTATTGTCTTATCATTATTTTGAGTGCCTATGAATGATTTTATTCTGTTCAGCACCTCATCACGATTCTCTTTTTTTATTGATGAAACTGATATATGTTTTATTCCTTTCTCATCAAGCATTGAAATAAACTTATCAGAAGGCAAAACCATATCAATTTTGTTTATAACACATATAAATGGTGTTTCCCTTTTCCTGAACTCGTCAACTATCATGTCCTCCCACTCACCCCATATATTGCTTTCAGTAACAATTATTCCAAAATCAGTTCTGTCAAAAACTTTTTTTGTCTTTTTAACTCTTTTTACTCCAATATCAGTTATGTCATCTATGCCTGCAGTATCTATTAGCAAAACAGGTCCTATTGGCAAAAGCTCCATAGTTTTCTCAACCGTATCAGTTGTTGTCCCTCTAATCTCAGACACTATTGATACATCCTGACCGGTCAAAAAGTTTATAAAGCTTGATTTACCGGTGTTTGTTCTTCCAAATATTCCTATATGAAGACGCATTGATTTTGGTGTTTTTTCTTTTATAAGCCCTCCTTAACACGTGAATTGCCTGGTCCTTTTCCCCACTTCCTTCCAAGCTTTTCTATAAGATTTCTTAGATAAACTGAATACTCATAGGGTTCATCAAAAATGCTTTTGCCGGGATAAAGGATATATTTATCTTTAAAATTATATGGAGTTATGTTTGGCATAATCACATTTGCTCCAGCCATAAGTGCTTTTTCTCTACCATTATCATCAAGGGCTTCCATAGCTGATGTGGCAGGAATGTTTGATTTAGGACAAACTATCCTTGTTACTGCAAGAGTTTTTATTGCAAGCTCAAAATTGTTATTGTTGAAATTTTTAAGCGGTGTCTCTGGATTTGAGATAAACGGTCCTATCCCTATCATATCAATCTTCAGTTTATCAAAAAGCATTATATCATCTGCTATGCTCTCAATACTCTGCCCCGGTAGTCCAACCATAATACCTGAGCCAACCTCAAATCCAAGCTCTCTAAGCCAGCTCAGACATTCAAATCTTCTTTCATATTTTGAATCAGGCTTGAGATATGAGTAAAGATTTCTGTCAGATGTCTCAAACCTCATAAGATATCTTGATGCGCCAGCTTCTTTAAGGAGAAGATAATCTTCTTTTTTAAGCTCACCCATGGAAAGGGTTATAACAAGCCCTGTTTCATTTTTTATTCTTTTTAAAAGTTCTAAAAACTTTTTTATATTAAATGATAATGGTTCACCACTCTGAAAAACTATTGAAGTGTATCCAAGTTTTTTAGCCAAAACTGCAGTCTCAAAAATTTCATCGTCGGACATCAAATATCTGTGTATAATTTTGTTATCCCTTCTGAGCCCGCAGTAAAGACAGTTTCTATGGCATATGTTTGAAAATTCAATTAGTCCTCTCAGATATATATCGTCACCAACATATTTTTTTCTTACTTCATCAGCTTTTTTAAAAAGCCCTGTTTCAGCAGGATTTTCTTTTAACAGCTCAATGATTTCAGATTTTTCCATCTTATCAATTAAAAGGAAAGATCTCTTTCTCCACTTTTTATTTTTTCATAGTATGTTGTAAGTGTTTTTTTCATCTCAGGGGTAAATCTTTTATTATCTTTTAAAACCTCATCCAATTCCTTTTCTATAAGCTTCTCACCCTTCTTTTTAACATCATCACTTGCAAAATCATCAAGCCATTCTCTGAATGTCAGTATTGCATTAAGCTTGCAGAACCTTGATTCGACTCCTGATTTGAGAAGTTTCATAATATGATCACCGGTCCTGCCACATCTATAGCCTGATGTGCAAAATGATGTTATGTATCCCATATCAGCAAGTTCCCCTATAACCTCATCAAGCTTTCTTGTATCACCCAACTCAAACTGCTGTCTGTTAAGTTCTTGAGAATTCTTTCTCTCACTGTATGCACCTATCCCTATCTTTGTTGAGGCATCCCTCTGTGTACAAAATGGTATTATTGATCTTATAACTTCTGGTGTTTCTCGGCATGTTACAATGATTCCTGAGTATGGTATTGAAAGCCTTAGTATTGCAACAAGCTTTTTAAAATCATCATTTGATACAGCTGTTCCTACAAGCTCTGATCCACTAGCCCTTTCAAGGCGAGGAAATGATACAGTATGAGGCCCTATTCCAAAGACTCTTTCAAGCTCCTTTGCGTGCTGAACAAGTCCAAGCACCTCAAACCTCCAGTCACCTAGTCCAAAGAGTGCTCCTATTGCAACATCGTCTATGCCTGCCTCAAATGCTCTGTGAAGAGCATAGAGGCGATAGTTAAAATCAGACTTCGGAGTGTTCTTCGGATGAAGTCTTGAATACAGCTCCTTGTCATATGTTTCCTGAAAAACTTGAAAGGTTCCTATGCCAGCTGCCTTTATCTTTTTTAAATCATCAACGCTCATTGGAGCTGCATTTACATTAACCCTTCTTATCTGGCCATAACCATTTTTCGTTTTTACCTTTACAGAATATATTGTTTTAAGTGAGTCTGCTATATAATCAGCACCGCTTGCAGGGTGTTCTCCAACAACAAATATAAGCCTTTTATGACCTATATCACCGGCAAGAACCTTCGCTTCCTCATATATCTCCTTCTGTGAAAGTGTTCTTCTTATTATATCCTTGTTATCACGTCTAAATCCACAGTATAAACAGTTGTTGACACAAAGGTTTGATGCATAAAGTGGCGCAAATGTAACAATCCTGTTGTCATAAACCTTTTTTTTCACATCAGCCGCTGCCTGATATATCTCTTCAAGCATATCCTTATCATTAACCTTTATAAGCTTTGCTACATCACTAAGATCAAGTGCTTCACTGACCTCAATAGATTTTTTTATTATATCCCTTACCTCTTCCTTTGTTGGAGTTTTCTCATCTTTTATAAGCGAAAGTATCTTTTGCCTATCTATAAAATCCAGCATGTTTTCCTTCAAGTCATATTTTTCCATATAACCTCACTTTGCCTCAACAGCTAACTGTGGCTTAATTTTTATAATAAACTTTGTTCCCTTTAAATACTCAGACTCAACCTTTATCTCTCCATTATAAAGAAGAACTATTTTTTTAACTATCGAAAGCCCCAGTCCACTGCCCTCTATGTTCCTCGTATACTCATTTTTAATCCTTACAAACTCATTAAAAAGCTTTTTTACATCATCCTCTTTCATACCTATGCCTGTATCACTGCACTCAATGTTGATGTAATCGGCATCCCTTTTTATTTTAAGATTTACACTTCCATTTTCCTTGTTGTATTTTATCGCATTGCTTAAAAGATTTGATAAAAGCATCTCCATCTCAGTCTTATCAGCATTTATTGATATATCATCCACATCAATGGATATGGAAACATTCTTTTTCTCTGCTGATGGTTTAAGTCCATCGACAACAGAATCAGTTATATCTTTAAGTGAAATATTTTCAATAACTCTCTTTCCCCTTCCTGATTCAAGCCTTGTAAGATCAAGTATATCCATTATAAGCTTTCTCATTGAAACTATCCTTTCTATTGATCTTGATATCATTGAGTCATATGAGCTTAGGTCATCTCCCTTTATTCTTTCATCCACAAGCCTTAAATATCCCTCAATAGCTGCAAGCGGTGATTTAAGCTCATGAGCTAATATGGATATAAACTCAAACCTTATGCTCTTTTTTTCCTCTTCAAGTGCTCTTGCTTTTTTTGAAATGAATGCAGTCTTTGCTGCTTTTCTTAAAACTTCTCTCAGCTCATCAGGAGCAAATGGCTTTGCAAGGAAATCAAAAGCACCCTTTTTGGTTGCAGCTATAGCCACATCTATTGAGGCAAAAGCAGTTATTATAATAGCTATAAAATTTGAACCTGAAAACTTTTCAAGTATCTCAAGCCCGTTCATATCAGGAAGCTTGTAATCAAGAAGCACTATATCGGGTTTGTTTTTTGAAATAAACTCTATTGCCTCAGTTCCATTTGTAACACTGGAAACATCAAAAACAATCTTGTCTGCAAAGTCCTTATCCTCAACCATATAATTAGCGAGACATCTCTTAACCCCCATACACATATTTTCTTCATCATCAACCACAAGGATATTCAGTTTAAATATCTTTTCATCCATTTTATTTTACCAGCCTCTTTTTTAATTCAGTATCAACCTGTTCAAATCTAAGCTCTTTCTGTAAAAACACATCAGCTTTTATCCAGTTGTTATTATCATTTTCTTTATCAAAATATATTCCTGTTTCTTTTGTAACAGATGTTATTATTATGACAGGTCTCTCAGGAAAAGATTTCTTTATTTTATGACTCAGAACAAATCCAGAATCAGGGTTTTCAAGCATAAGATCAAGTACTGCACCATCAAAGCTTTCTCTGTCTATTATTTCTTCAGCTTCCTTCTGTGTGTAAGCCTTTATTACATCATAGCCCCTGCTGGTAAGGTACATATCCATCTGTTCCATCATATCAGCATCATCTTCCACAACAAGTATTTTAAATTTTTTTTCTTCCATATCCTCTCCTCTATATATGCTTTAAAACATCAGTTTTTACTGACTTCTCTGCCGTTTCTAAACAGGGAAGCCTGACAATAAATTCTGTTCCTGTTGGACCCTTATTAGGATCTGCATTACTTTTTATCTCTATGCTGCCCTTGTGTGCCTTTATTATTCCATATGATACAGCAAGACCCAACCCCGTTCCCTTACCAATCTGCTTTGTAGTAAAGAATGGCTCAAATATCTTTTTCATATTCTCTTCCTTTATACCGCACCCAGTATCAGATATTGAAAAAACTGAATTTTTACCATCCTTATAAACCCTTATTTTTATAGTTCCACCACCAGGCATGGCCTCAACAGCATTTGTAACAAGGTTTGAAAGAACCTGTGTTATCTGATCCGAATCCACCTCTGAAAACACATTTCCCTCACCGGAAAAATCTATTTTTATATTATCCTTCTTCTCAAATATTTTTAAGTAATTTTCTATAAGCAATGAGATATCAGTTTTTTTGAAAATCGGTTTGTTTTTTCTTGCAAAGTTTAAAAGACTTGAAACTATCTTCTTGCATCTCTCAGTTTGCTCAACAAGTACCTTTACATCATTATATATAGGATTATCAGGTTTTATATCTTCCTGCATAATCTTTGAATAAAGCATAATTATTCCAAGTGGATTGTTAAGCTCATGAGCTATGCTTGCTGCCAACTGCCCCATGCTTGCTAATTTTTCTGATTGAACAAGTGCCTGTTTGGTTTTTGAAAGTTGGTTGTAGGATTCCTTTAGCTCATCAGCTGTTAATTTAAGCTGTTCTATCGTATATGGTAAACACATTTCACTCTCTGCAAGCCCTTTTATCATAGCTGATGCATGCTCAACACAGCTTGAATAGCCGCATGCTCCACAGTTAAGCTCATCCTCGACTCTATACTTGCCCATTTTTTCAAGCATCTTCTTTATTTCTTCTTTTGAAGGCTGTGACTCATTGAGATCCTCGGGAGTATATTCCACATAATAATCCATATCTCTAAACCTTGTTATCCACTTCTCCCAGTCATTTATCTTCATATTGAAATACTTATCCTTTGAATAAAGCCTTACCATCTCCTCCCTTGAATACTTGGAATTATCTTTAGAAATTCCAGGCCCCATTATACATCCGTCGCAACAAAGCAGATCTATGAACTGTGACTTTATATCTCCCTTCTCAATATTTTTTAAAGCCTCTGTAAAGTTCTCAAGGCCTGATGCAGACATAAATCTGCCACTCAGTATATCATCCTCAAATTCGCTTGCATTTAAGAGTCCCCTTCCTATCGGATAAAGCACACCCTTTGCAGGATATGGTGGATCAAAATATGAGTCAACTGAGTTCGCATCAGAAACTCCAAATCTATTAAATATCTCCTTCATCTCCTTGAATGTCAATGCTATTTCCACAGATGATGTGTAATTCTGGATCTCCATTTTTTTTGCTATGCACGGCCCAACAAATATAATTTTTATATCATCACCATAAAAGTTTTTCATAACCCTTGACGATGCTATCATTGGGGAAACCACTGGAGCAAGATTTTTAACGAGTGAAGGATAATATTTCCTTACATAATTAACAACAGCCGGACAAGCTGAACTTATATATTTTTTATCAGGGTTTTCATTGACAAGCCTTCTGTACTGAAGAGAAACTATATCAGCTCCAAAAGCTACCTCACAAACATACTCAAAACCGACTTTTCTAAGCATACCAACAAACCTCATAGTACCTATATCACCAAACTCAACTGGAAAACTTGGTGCAACGCACACTGCAATCTTTGATCCTGACTTCATCAACTCAACTGCCTTTTCAACATCAGTTTTAACCTTTTTTGCACCTCGCCTACACATAAGCACGCAATTTCCGCAGTTTATACACCTTTCCTTTATAACCTCAGCCTGTCCCTGATATATCCTTATAGCCTTTGCAGGACACCCTCTAACACAGGTGTAACATGTTTTACATAGCTCCTTTTCCGTGTATATAAGTGTTTCATTGTTCATATTTATCTATCAGCTGTTGTCCTCTTAGAATATGTTGTATGCAAAAGATGATGACTTTTTTCTCCCAATGGTTTTCCAAGAAAAGTATTATAAAGTTCAACTATTGCAGGATTTGAATGAGATGTTCTTATCTCCTCATTTTCATCTATCTCATAAAGAGCCTTCATTCTTTCTAATACATTCTTTTTGTTCTTTGGAAAAGGCTGTCCACCACCATTCACACAACCACCAGGACATGCCATAATTTCAATGAAATCATATCTCTCACCATTTTTTATTTCCTCAATAATCTTTGAAGCATTTCCAAGTCCGCTTGTTACAGCGATCTTTATGTTCTTTCCTTCTATCTCAACACTTGCCTTTTTAATTCCTTCAAGTCCTCTAACACTTTCAAAATCAAGCTTTCCTAACTCCTTTCCTGTTATCAAATGATATGCAGTTCTAAGTGCTGCCTCGCATACGCCACCAGATGCACCAAATATTTTACCCGCACCACTTCTTTTTCCAAAAGGCATATCGGCCACTGATGGCTTTATGTTCTTAAAATCTATACCAAATATATTTATCAGCCTTGCAAGCTCCCTTGTTGTGAGTGATATATCAACATCATCAACCTTTTTGTTTCTCATCTCCTGCCTTTTTATCTCAAACTTTTTTGCAGTACAAGGCATTATTGAAACAACAACTATATCCTCAGGTTTTATCTTATTCTCCTGAGCATAGCTTGATTTTATTATAGAACCAAGCATCTGATGAGGGCTCTTGCATGTTGAGAGATTTGGTATCATATCAGGGTTAAATGTTTCAACATATTTTACCCAAGCAGGACAGCATGATGTAAACATCGGAGTGGTACCACCATTTTTAATCCTATAAACAAGCTCGCTTGCCTCTTCCATTATTGTAAGATCTGCAGCAAACGATGTATCAAAGACTGCCTTAAAACCAATCTCCTTCAAAGCACTTACCATCATACCATCAACATCCTTTCCCGCTGTAAGACCAAACTCCTCACCAAGCGATACTGACACAGCAGGAGCATGCTGTGCTACAACAAACTTGCCACTGCTTAAGGCCTTTATCACCTGATTTATATTGTTTGTTTCAAGAAGTGCTCCAGTTGGACATACGTTAACACACTGTCCACAGTTGACACAGGATGATATGTTAAGTGAATAATCAAATGCAGGTCCTATATGTGAATTAAATCCTCTTCTGACAAAGTCTATGCAGGCAACATTTTGAACTTCTTCACATACTCTTACACATTTTCCACAGAGGATGCATTTCTTTGGATCCCTTGTGATTGATGGGCTTGATACATCTCGTGGAAAATTTTTGGATATCTTTGAATATCTCTTTTCATTGACGCCGTACTTTCTTGCAAGGCTCAAAAGCTCACAGCTATCCTGTTTGTCGCAGTAGAGACAATCATCAGGATGAGAACCAATCAAAAGCTCAATTATTGTTTTTCTTGCATTTATTACCTTCGGTGAGTGTGTTCTTATTTTCATCCCCTCAGCCACAGGATATGAACAGCTTGGAACAAGTGTTCCTCTGTCCTCAAGCTCCACAACACATATTCTGCATGCCCCTGATGGCTGCATCCCTTCTATATGACAGAGGGTTGGTATATCAAAACCCTCTCTCTTTAAAACTGAAAGTATTGTTTCATTTCTATTAGCTTCTATGTTTTTTCCGTTGACAGTTATTTGCATATACTCTCCTTTTTAATTCACCTCAACAGCACCGAATTTGCATACGTTTTTGCAGCTTCCACAGGAAATACACTTTTCTTTTACAATATAATGTGATTTTCCTGTCTCCCCTATTATTGCCTTTGAAGGACAGTTCTTAGCACACAGCGTGCATCCCTTACACTTTGACGTGTTTATAGTGTATTCAAGCATATTGATACAGGCTTTAGCCGGACATTTTCTCTCAAATATATGAGCCTCATATTCATTCTTGAACCATCTTAGTGTTGAAAGAACCGGATTTGGAGCAGTCTGTCCAAGCCCACAAAGGCTTGTATCCTTTATAACATTTGCAAGATTTTCAAGCTCAATTATTCCTTTAAACCTCATAAGTGCTTCACTACCTTTTTCTTCCTTCCTATTTCTTGTTATTGATTCAAGTATTTCAAGAAGTCTCTTTGTTCCCTCCCTGCATGGAACACATTTTCCACAGGACTCATTTGTTATGAAGTTCATAAAATATTTTGCAACATCCACCATACAGGTTCTTTCATCCATAACTACAAGCCCACCAGAGCCCATTATTGCACCTGCCTGTTTTAGTGATTCGTAGTCTATCTCTGTGTCAATTTTCTCAGTTGGTATGCATCCACCTGATGGTCCACCTATCTGGACAGCCTTAAACTTTAGATCATTTTCAATTCCACCACCGATATCAAATATTATCTCTCTCATTGTCATTCCCATAGGAATTTCAACAAGTCCTGTTCTTTTCACATTTCCTGAAAGAGCAAAAACCTTGGTTCCCTTTGAGTTTTTTGTTCCTATAGCAGCAAAGCTCTCCCATCCATTTCTTATTATAGTGGATATATTTGCAAAGGTCTCAACATTGTTTATTACACTCGGCTTATCAAAAAGACCTTTAACAGCCGGATAAGGTGGCCTCGGTCTTGGCATTCCTCTCTTGCCTTCAACACTGTGCATCAGTGCAGTTTCTTCACCACAGACAAATGCCCCAGCACCCATTTTAATGATCACATCTATTGAGAAACCACTGTCATAAACATTTTCACCTATAAGTCCTTTTTCTCTTGCATTCTCTATAGCCTTTTTAAGGTTTGTTATAGCAAGAGGATATTCTGCTCTTATATAAACATAAGCCTTTGATGCTCCTATAGCATATGCCCCGATAAGAATTCCCTCAAGCACTCTGTGTGGGTCCCCTTCTATAACAGCTCTATCCATAAAAGCACCTGGATCTCCCTCATCAGCATTGCATATGATGTATTTTTCATGGGAATCCTGTTCAAGTGCTAACTTCCACTTCTTTCCTGTAGGAAATCCACCACCACCACGACCTCTGAGTCCACTCCTTTCAACCATATCGCAAAGCTCAGTTTGTCTCATTGTTGTTATTGCCTTTAAAAAAGATACATAACCACCACGTGATACATACTCATATATAGACAGCGGATTTATAATACCACAGTTTTCTAAAACAAACCTTTTCTGCTTTGCAAAAAATGGATGTTTGTTTATAAATGGAACCTTATCCCATGGATTTGGTCCATCAAACTGTCCGAGCAAAACTGCTTTTGCTGGCAGCTTCTTATTAAAAATACTATCCATTATCTCATAAACATTTGCTTCGCTTACCTTCTGGAAGCTTATTCTATTTCTATCCTCAAGCATTATATCCAGCAGTGGTTCACCTGCACAATACCCAATGCATCCAACATCAACTATCTCTGCATCTATCTTTTTTTCACCGAGATACTCCCTAACCTTTTCCTCAACCTTTCCTGCACCAGCGGCAAGCCCACAGGTTCCTGCCCCAATAAATATAACAGGTTTTTTAGGATTTATTCTTGTAAACTCATTAAATTTTTTATCAAAATCTTTACCAAAAAAAGAGTCTATAAATCTTTCCGATGCAAACTCAGGAAGTGTTTTTATAAATTTTAAAAGTTCATTCTTTTCCATTTTTGCTCTCCTTTTTCTTTATATCATCAATAAGCTTTTTTAATTTATCAGGTGTCATTGATGCATAAAACTCACCATTGATATTAACAACTGGTGCCAGTCCACATGCTCCCATACATGCAACTGTTTCAATGCTAAACAGTCCATCCTTTGTTGTCTTCCCAGCCTTTATCTTCAAAATTTCCTCAACCATATTAAGACAGGATAAAGAACCCTTTACATGACAGGCTGTTCCACGACAAACCATTACATGATATTTGCCCTTTGGTTCAAATCTAAACTGATTATAAAATGTTGCAACCCCATACACCTTGCTTGAAGAAATCTTGAAATGTTTGGCTATTTCTTTAATAGCATCCATAGAAATATACCCATCGGTTTGCTGAACCTCCTGCAGTACCGGTATAAGGTAATCCCTTCTTGTGTAATTAAACTTTTTTAATACATTTTTGGCACAGGTTTTCATTTAGCCTCCAGAGTTTCATCTGCAAAATAAGCAGCCTTTTCTATTGATAGTGTTATGTCTATCTGCTCCACAAAGACATTCTCAGGAACCTGAATCATAACAGGAGCAAAATTAACAATACTTCTTATACCTGCTCTTACAAGGAGATCAGCTATTCTTTGGGCAGATTCCTGAGGTGTCGTTATTATTGCAACCTTTATTCTTTCTCTCTTTATATATTTTTCAATCTCTTCTATATTTAATATAGGAGTCCCTGAAAATATTCTTCCAGTTTTTTGAGCATCACTATCAAAAGCAGCCGCTATTTCAAGAGTTGATTTTCTTTTAAGAAAATATGAGAGTATTGCCTTTCCAAGGTTCCCAACTCCTATCAGTATAACCTTTGTTTTCTTCTCACATTTAAGATGTGAACATATTGCATTAAAAAACTCTTCAACAGAATATCCTGACTGGGGAGTTCCCTTTATCTCAAGGTCCATAAGATCCTGCCTTACCTGAGCAGGGCTAACTCCAACATATTTTGCAAGCTCGTGTGAGAATACAGACATGTTTCCATCATTCATCTTCTTTTTGACATACTCAAGATATTTAAGCAATCGCTCTACAGTTTTATGCTTGGGCTTTCTCATAATTATTTTTTGCTACCATCAACATTGATATCTTCTTTTTTAAGAGCAATAAGTTCATCAACCTTTTTTATAAATTCTTTTGGTTTTACAGGTTTTTCTATAAAGGCATCAACTGGTAAATACTCACCATCCTTTTCTGAAAACTTTTGATCTGAATATTTATTAACAGAGGTGAGCATCATTATTGGTATATATTTTGTTTTTTCATCCTTTCTTATATCATACACTGCATGAAATCCATCAGTGAAATCATCCATCATAACATCCATTATCACAAGATCAGGTGTTTTATCCTTTACAAGCCTGACTCCATCCTTGCCGTTTGTAGCTGTAAAAACTTCATACCCTCTTCCTTCAAGAATCACCTCAAGTGTTTCAAGTATATCCTTATCATCATCAACACATACTATCCTTTTCATAAACCCTCCTGTTTATTTATTAACCTTTAATTTTATGTTTAAGTTAAAAAACGTTATTTTTCTAACGTTGATTACAATATTAGTATAGCATAACGTTATATATTTGTCAAGCCCCTTCCTAAAAATGAAATAGTGAAGAATTAAAGATGTTAGATCCACAAGAAGTATAAAGTTTAAAAATCTATATTTTTATTTTTCTTGACTGAATTTTTTATGTCTACTAAGATAAGGATTAGAAATTAAAATACTCAATGTAGTTTTTGTATTTTCCCTCGTTTGAAAATGCTACCATAACTATGATATGGAGCATAAAGATTTATTGTATTTAAAGCAAAGCATTAAACGACAATTCTTTAACACAAGTTTTTAAATCTCTTGCTTTTATCACACCTTTAAATCGTAAATTACCGAAAGCATAGATGCATGAATATATTTTCCCCAGAGAATCAATGTAGGAAGCACTGAAAACCTTATTTAACTATCAAGTTCATACTTATATAGTTTGAGCATCCTGTGTTTTCATATATATCATTAGCACATGCCCTTAAATAAAATATATCCTTTGGCATATCTGACCTTAAAAATGATATAAAATACGGAGCTTCGTAAATATAACCGCTGAATTTTCTCCATTCAAGCCTGTCATAAGAAATTTCAATCCAACTTTTTGATATATCAGTTCCTATAACATTCCAGTTAAATATATAATTATTACCGATATCATTATACTTAAAATTTTTGACAACAACCTTATAATCATTTTCAGAAATTAACTTTATTACTATTGCAGGTTTTATTCCTGATATGGGAGTATCAAGTGATGACTCATTTGTTGGGAGAGAGCCCTTTATTAAATGATTAACCCAGACATTTTCAAGACCATCGTCAAGATATGCAGCAGCGATAATAGGAGCCTTTGAAGAATCAATAAAACTTGATGATTGAGCCCATACTGCTATATAATTTTCCTTATCAGAAGAGATCTTGTTCAATGGAATTTCACTCCAGAACCATTTTGAACTGGTCACATTTTTTACAGCTTCACCCTGAAGTGGTTCCATAGGAATATCAGTATTTTCTGCAACTACATACGATTGGCTTGGAAATACCGGACTCTGTGATATAGAAGCCATTATCTTGCCTTCCGTAGGCTCAAGATCATAAGAATCAGGATAGCTTTTGTTTTTTGCTCTTCCAATCTTAACACCTATATAGGCATCAATGTAACCTGTGGTATCAACTGGTGGAAGTTTTACTATCCACGCATTATTAAAACCTATGTACCAATCAGCATGAAAACCACCGTTAGCATATAAATAATACTCGCTTAAATCTTCAACGATAGACACATACTTAACTGGCGGAAATTTATATGATTTCTGTTCCTGAGAAAAAAGCACAACGGTAAAAAAACATAAAAAATACATAAAAAATAATACTTTTTTAATAAAATGCATATTGCCCTCCAATAAAACATAAATCAGATATCAAAAGACTGTGTCGGAATAAAAATAAAAAAACCAATTTTATCCGCTAACTATTTTCTTACCACGACCACTATCCGCCACTTTGCTGTCCAATTATTCATTTATTTACTTTGTTTTTCAATCTGCTAATTTATTTTTTATTCTTTCAAAATCATCAAAAGAAAAATAATTTATAATTATTTTACCGGATGTTTCATTAATTGGTTTAATCTCCACTTTTGTTCCTAATTTTGATTCAAAATGTTTTTCCATTTCAATTATTTCAGGAGTTTTTTTGATACTCTGATGCTTTTTAGAACCATCCAAATTATTTATTGAATAAAACTGTTTTGCAATATCTTCGACATCTCTAACGCTAAGTTTTTCCGATATTATCTTCTGATATGTTTTCTTTCTTTCCTCAAGATCTGGTATCTGCATCAAAGCTCTTGCATGCCCCTCAGTGATAACATTGTTTTTTAATCCATCTATGATATCATCTTCAAGCTCAAGTATTCTTAACGTATTTGATATTGATGCCTTTGATTTTCCACAGTACTCTGCAATATCATTCTGGCTCATCCCCATATCTATCATTCTTTTATATGCAAAAGCCTTTTCAACAGGATTTAGGTCCTCTCTCTGTATGTTTTCAACAAGAGCTATTGTAAGCTTCTTATTATCACTTATGTTGTTTCTTACTATTGCATCTATTTCGGTCCATCCCAATTCTTTGCATGCCCTGAATCTTCTCTCACCGGCTATGATTTCATACTTGTTTTCATTGATCTTTGTTACTATTATTGGCTGGGCAAGACCATTTTCTTTTATTGATTGAGCAAGTTCTCTTATTGAATCATCATCAAAGTTGTATCTTGGCTGAAATTTGTTTGGTATTATATCATCAATAGATATCTTATTTATTATATCAGTTTCTCTTTGATTTTCGTTAACCCTCGATATAAGGGCATCTATTCCTCTTCCAAGCGCTTTCTTTGCCATAATTCCTCCAATAAACCAGATCTCTGACATCAGGAACAAAAGTCAAAATGAGTTCCCTTAAATTCTGATTTATGTCTCCCGACTTCTGTTTTCTAAGATCTTAATCCTCTCGTTTGTCTCTTAATTTATCACTGATCATTTTAATCCATCAAAAATTCATCTGTCATAGATATCTCAGATTTACTATAATCATCCGCACTTAGTCCCCGCCTTGACAAAAATTCTACTGCTAAATTTTTATAGGCCTTGGCTCCTCTTGAAGTAGGGTCGTAAATAAATATTGGTTGACCAAAGCTTGGAGACTCAGCAAGTCTTATATTTCTTGGTATAACAGTTTTATAAAGCCTTTCACCATAAAATTTTCTTATCTCCTCAAGAACCTGATTGGCTAAATTAATTCTTGAGTCAAACATCGTTATAACAGCTCCATCAAGTTTTAACTCAGGATTCAATGCTTGTTTTATCTTTTCTACTGTTGATGTAAAGTAAGCAAGACCTTCCATAGCATAATACTCACACTGTACAGGAACAATAATACTATTAGAAGAGTTAAGTGCATTAACAGTTAAAAGCCCTAATGACGGAGGGCAGTCTATGATTATAAATTTATACATATTCCTTATAGGTTCAATAGTTTTTTTAAGCACTGATTCCCTTGAAAACTCACTTACAAGCTCTATCTCAGCCCCAGCTAAGTTATGATCTGTTGGAAGTATATCAAGCCATTCTATTGATGTCTGCATTATTGCATCCTCAATCTTAACAGTTTCAGATATAGCATCATATATCGTTTTGACACCATTCTTTACTTCTATGCCAAGGCCAGAAGTGGCATTACCCTGAGGATCAAAATCTATAACAAGCGTTTCAAAGTCAAAGCTTGCAAGAGCAACTGCTAAGTTTATAGCAGTCGTAGTTTTTCCAACACCACCCTTTTGATTAGCTATGCATATAACTTCAGACATAACACTCCCTTAAGTTTTCACGTGAAAACTTTTATAATAAAATTATAGATAAAAAAAGGCATAAAGTCAAATTTAGCATCAGGATGAGAACGGATTCATCGGGATGTAAATAGATAAATTAGTTGTTTGGTTATCTGGTTGTTTAAAAAGAATAATCAGCGAGATGAAGACGGATAAATTAGTTGTTTAGTCATTTTTAAAGAAGGGGCAGAAGTAACCTACAATATTTCCCGACTTCCGCATTTTTTTAGTTAAAAAAAATTTTCTCATAGGGGAATTTTAAAAACACCCTTTTTTCATGGGCACTACATTTTCTTGATTATGTAAGGCGTCAACCGCCACTCCCGCCTCATAA
>Ga0302250_1000525_pt1 | contig 36554 bp, 35 predicted proteins | sample AAG_RA_Asp_MG_FD_193536 | JGI IMG/M metagenome (GOLD analysis project Ga0302250, IMG submission 193536) | Enriched activated sludge microbial communities from anaerobic digester in WTTP, New Holstein, Wisconsin, United States - AAG_RA_Asp | ecosystem: Engineered > Bioreactor > Anaerobic >...
GTCCGCAAGATCTTCGCCCAGGAGCTCTCCAAGCATCCGGATATCGTGGTAGTTGGCACCGCCCCCGACCCCTATGTGGCCAGGGACAAAATCGTAGAACTCAAGCCCGACGTACTCACGCTGGATATCGAGATGCCACGCATGGACGGGCTGAGTTTCCTGCGAAAGCTGATGAAGTATCACCCCCTGCCGACCATCATTGTCAGTTCCTTGACGCAAAAGAACAGCGAAATGGCTCTGGAGGCAATGGAGTACGGTGCGGTGGAGGTGCTTGCCAAGCCTGGAGGATCGTATTCGGTTGGCGACATGAGTGTGCAGTTGGTGGAAAAGATTCGTGCCGCAGCCCAGGTGCGGCTGGGCCCGGCGCAAAAACCTGAAAAGGCCCCGGCCCGCGTTCAGGTGACCAGGATGGGGCTGCTAAACAAGTCTTTGAGTCAGACCACGCATAAGATCATTGCCATTGGTGCCTCTACCGGAGGCACAGAAGCCTTGAAAGCCGTTCTGACCCAGCTTCCCCCCAACAGTCCCGGCATTGTCGTTGTGCAGCACATGCCTCCACGTTTCACTACCGCTTTTGCCAACCGCCTCAACAGCTTGTGCCAGATTGAAGTGCGTGAGGCCCGCAATGGCGACACCCTCCTGCCCGGCCTCGCGCTGATTGCCCCGGGAAATTACCACATGCTGGTCAAACGGAGTGGGGCCCGGTATTACGTTGAGGTCAAGTCGGGTCCGCTGGTCTGCCACCAGCGCCCCTCGGTGGATGTCCTCTTCCACTCGGTTGCTCAGTATGTTGCGACCAATGCCGTGGGAGTCATTTTGACCGGGATGGGTGCTGACGGGGCCAGGGGGATGCTCGAGATGCGGCAGGCGGGGGCTCGTAATATCGCTCAGGACGAGGCCAGCTGTGTGGTGTTCGGTATGCCCAAGGAAGCCATTCGGATGGGAGGAGTGGAAAAGGTGGTGCCTCTGATGCAGATCCCCCAGGTCGTGTTTCAGATGCTGGCGCAACCGGTCACCCAGAGGGAGCAGCCGGCAAATTGAGCGGAGCCGGGGATGAGGTGGAAAGTGGCGCAAAGAGAGGGCGGAGAGGGTGTTGCCCGTGCTCGTGGCGTAGAGCGGAAAAGAGCTTGTTGAGGACGGCAGGATATTTTTACTAAGGGAGGCTTCTCGTGGCCTACAAAGACATGACCGTATTAGTGGTGGATGATTTCTCGACCATGCGCCGAATCGTTCGCAACATTCTGCGCGAACTGGACTTCAAGGACATCCTCGAAGCTGACGACGGCAGCAGCGCGGTGGAGATTCTGAAGACCCAGAAGGTGGACCTGATCGTTTCGGATTGGAACATGCCCAAGATGACCGGGCTGGATCTCCTCAAATTCGTGCGTTCGAATGAACCGACCAAAGATCTTCCTTTTCTGATGGTTACGGCGGAAGCGCAAAAGGAAAACATTGTGGAGGCGGTGAAAGCGAAGGTGAGCAATTACATCATCAAGCCCTTCACAGCCGTAACGCTTTCAGAGAAGCTGGCGAAAATCCTGCCCAATTAACGGTACGCATTGTGACTGCACACCAGCAACGTGGCGAGCATCGGGGTAGATGATGGTGAAAGAGATCGTCGAGCAACTGAGAAACGGGATCATTGCCGGGCCGGATGACCTTGCAGGAATCGGTGAGTGTATCAACCTGATCGAGGCCTTGGAAAACGAAGGCATTGATCCGGCTGCCGCCGAGATCACGAAACGAGTCAAAGAGCTTTTCCGGCGGATCATTCTTGAGGATAGTTCCGATCCGGACCAGGACTGGGCTGCGGTTCAGAGACTTATCGAGGGCCTTGGCAGCCAACTCCTTGAAGGTGTGACGCCGCCTCTGGTTCTGACCGACCTGCCGGCGGGGGGGGATGCCCCCCTTTCCATTGTTGATGCCGCTGACCCCTGCGACCGGCAGGAGGAAGGCGAATCCATGGAGATCCAGGACCCGGAGTTGCTGAAGGATTTTATTGAAGAAGCCAAGGAGCACCTGGCCAGTATCGAGTTGAACATGATCACGCTCGAGGCCGATCCCGGTGATGTTGGGGTGATCAATGATATTTTCCGACCCTTCCACAGCATCAAGGGGGTGGCCGGTTTCCTCAATTTGAAGCAGATCCATGAACTGGCCCATGAAGTTGAAAATTACCTCGACCAGGCCCGTTCCGGGAAACTCTTCATCACCAACACCGCTATCGACGTGGTGCTGTCGGCGGTGGACGTCCTGAAATCGCTGCTGATGGACCTCGAACGGCCCCCAGGCAGCCCTCCTGAGACGTCGCCCACTCAACTCAAGCAACTCCGGGAGCGTGTCAAGCTCATTCAGCAGGGTGAGGTGGAAATCGTAGCGGCGCCGCCCGTCGACAAGCTTGGCGAAATACTGGTGGAACGAGGAGTTGTTGCTCCGGAAGTGGTGGACGCAGCCCTGGAGCAGAGTCGAGTGAGCGGGACAAGACTGGGTGAGCAACTGGTCAAGGAAGGGGTGGTAGAACCGCGCGAGGTTGGCAGTGCCCTGCGGGAACAACGCCAGATGAAGGAGAACGCTGCGGTTGTCCGGATCGATACCCAGAAGCTGGACAACCTGGTGGATATGGTGGGGGAATTGGTCATTGCCCAGTCCATGGTCATCAACAATCCGACCATTGAAATGATCAAGGACCAGAAGCTGCAGAAGGACAGCGCGCAGTTGCGGCGCATCACCACGGAGCTGCAGCGGATCAGTATGTCCATGCGGATGGTGCCGATCAAGAATACCTTCCAGAAGATGATTCGGCTGGTGCGGGATCTCTCCAAGAAATCCGGCAAGGAGGTCACCCTGGAGATGAAGGGTGAAGAGACGGAGATCGACCGGAATATGGTGGAAGAGATCTACGAGCCGCTGGTGCACATGATCCGGAATGCTCTGGACCATGGGATCGAGATGCCCGCAGAGCGCGTCAAGGCAGGCAAGGAAGCCCGCGGGACCATCACTCTTACCGCTCAGCAAAAGGGTGGCAATATCGTCATCGAGATCCAGGATGACGGACGCGGGCTCGATGCAGCCAAGATCCGGGAGAAAGCGGTGAAAGTCGGACTCGTCGCGCCTTCCGACACGATTGAGGAAGGCGCGCTCTATCAGTTGATCTTCGAGCCCGGTTTTTCCACCAAGGAGGTGGTGACCGAAGTCTCCGGGCGAGGGGTCGGGATGGATGTGGTTAAGAAAAGCATTGATCGGCTGCGGGGCAAGATCGACATAGCTACCACTGCCGGCAAGGGCTCGGTCTTCACCTTCAAATTGCCCCTTACCATGGCCATCATTGATGGCATGGTCATTCGAGTTGGCAAGGAGCGCTACATTGTGCCCACGGTCGCGCTGACGGAGTCGCTGCGGCCGCTGCGGGAATCCTATGTGACGGTGCAGGGCCAGGGGGAGCTTATCAACGTTCGCAATTGCTTGATGCCGCTCATTCGTCTCCACGAAATCTTTGGCGTCGAACCGCGCTATCGCGACCCGTGGGATGCCCTGGTGCTGGTCGTCGGTGAAAACAACGGGGCTTTCTGTCTGCTGGCCGACGAGATTGTGGGACGTCAGGAAGTGGTGATCAAGAGCCTGGGCGAGTCCATGAGGCAGGTGGTGGGGGTCTCCGGAGGCGCGATTCTGGGTGATGGCAAGGTGGCACTGATTGTCGATGTGAAGGGTGTGGTCGGGCTGCACGAGGGGAACAGGAAATGATGACGCACTATGAAAAAGAGGATCTCGCAGAGTTGGCCAAACTCCTGGAGAAGGTGAGCCACTCTGCCAGCTTTCTGGCTGATGAAAACAACCGCGGGGATAAGCTTGAAGCGGTGCGTCTGGGACTGCAGTCTTTCCATACCACTGCGGCGATGCTGGACATGAAAGCCGTCGAAGAGTCGGGGCTGGCCCTGATGGACTTCTTCACCAGTAACATCGCGGCGGTCGATTCGATTGACCCCAACCTGCTGTTTCCATTTGTCTCGACCATCAAGGCGATTGTGGGAGAGCTGAAGAGCATGCTCAATGGCGATGGTGAAGCCGGCTTCGAGGTCAAGCCGATCATCGATATTCTCCATTCGATCCCCGGCACCATGTCTCAGGAGGAGGTGGCCGGGGAGCTGTCGGCGGAGGACTTCCCGGCCGATATGTCCCCGTCCGACGTCGACGTTGCGGCAAAAGTCGAGATTGAAACGGCGGCGATGGCCTTCGAACAGAACGACGAGACCGATGGCAACGCTGGCCCAGGCGGCCTGCCCGATCTGAAACGGATCACGGAAAGCCTGGGCGGGGAATTCCTGTGCGAGTCCGGCAATGGAAGCCCCGCTTTGTTTCAGCTGGCTTTTCCAGCGTCACCGGTGATCGTCAATAGAATCCTCTCGTTGCTTGGCGCCTCCGACCTGAAGACCACCTTTTCGGCAAGGTTGAGCCAGGATGAAGGGCAGCAGGACAGCCGGGTTGAAAAGATCCTCAAGGTCTTCGAGGAGTTTGTGGAAGCCTTCAGCACCGGGGAGATGAAGCGGGCCCAGGATATCCTCCTGTCGTTGGCGGAACAGCAGCAGCAGGCAGGGCTCTACATGCAGGTTGGAGTCATGGCCCGGCAGCTTCATGATTCGTTGAAGGGATTCACGGAATCGCTCGACCCGACGCTCATCGATATTGTCGAGGATAAAATTCCCGATTCGGGTAGTCGGCTCGAACACATCCTCAAACTTACCGAGAATGCTGCCAACACCACGCTCGACCATGTGGAACTCATGCAGAAGCGGAATCAGGCACAACAGGTCCGTCTCGCTGAGCTCACCGCCATGCTGAGTGGAATGAAAGCCCTGGGAGAGACGGCGCAGAAGCTGCTGGGAGATTCGCAGTTGTCGGTGAACGAACTGCAGGGTTCGTTGAATCAGACCAGCGAGGACCTCATCACCATTCTGACCGCTCAGGACTACCAGGACCTGACAGGTCAGATCATCCAGAAGATCATTGTCCTTCTCAAGAACCTCGAATCCAACCTGGTCAACGTCATTCGTACCTTTGGCGTTCGTCTCGACGGCAGGAAGGAAGATGTCGGAGAGGAGCTCTACGGCCCCGCGCACGAGGGCCGGGTCAGTGCCATGCATTCCCAGGACGACGTGGATTCACTGCTGGCCGAGTTTGGTTTCTGAGGAATGAGTTGCGTCAAGCTTGCCAGGCTAGCCCCGGCGGGTTTGGTTCCGGCCCTCCTTCTTTGCCTGGTACATGGCGGTGTCCACGCGCTTGAAAAGCGCTTCGGCATCCTGGTCGGTCGGTAGCGCCTGGGTCAGGCCGACGCTGATGGTCACCGGCACTTCTGCTCCCTGATAGAGAAAGCGCGTCCTTTCGATCAGGTTGCGGACCTTTTCGGCCACCCGATGGGCATCCTCTTCGATCGTGCCGGGCAAAATGATGGTGAATTCTTCACCGCCATAGCGCGCGAGGAAATCGCAGTGGCGCAAAGACGGTCGGATTCGTGCCGTGATTTCCCGCAGGCATTTGTCCCCGGCCTGATGACCGAATTGGTCGTTGATCTTTTTGAAGTGATCAATATCAAAAAGAATCAATGAAAATGGTTGGTTATACCGTTGAAAGCGGGACAGCTCCTCCTTTATGCGCATTTCATAGGCACGCCGATTGTAGATTCCGGTAAGGCTGTCGAGCAGGATTTCCTGTTCCAGGATGCGAGTCTTCTTATGAACCTGGCCGATCTCCTTCTTCATTCGTTCAAAGCCCTTCTGCAGATTGCCCATTTTCTCGTGAGCGTGCTGCAGGTTGCTTTCGTCCTGCTTTCGTTTACTCTCGAGAGCCGATTTGATCGCTCTCAACTTGCTCAGAACAAAGCTCCGAGCCTCCTCCAGGCTCCTGCTGATGCTGAAGGATTCCCTGATGTCGTCCAACTGGCCGGTTAGAGAACGGTTGAAGGCTTCATTGAACTCATAGGTTTCTTCGGAGTGAGTGAGAGAGGTGACCAGCTGACTCTCCATCTCCAGCAGGCCAGCTCCCAATTCCTTCACGAAGCTGGCCACTTCGTTGCGCTGCTGGGTCAGGTCGCGCATGTAGCCCTGGATCATGCCAATGAGCTCTTCGGTTGGCTCCAGGAGTGTCGTCACATCTCGAGAGGACTCGAACCGGGCCTTGAGGTCTCTGAAACGCTGGTGATATTCATTGCCCAGGCCGAGCTGAAGCTCATTGATGATGGCCAGGAGGAGATGCTGCAGGCGTTGGAACTCAAAGTCAGGTTCTCCGGGCGATCCTTCCGGCTTCCTCTCCGGCTTCGACCGCCTCTGCCAGAAGCTCCAGAAGGGTGAGTTGCGCTGGGATTTGGAGCTGGGAGTATCCAGGGCCTCTTTGATGATGAGGTTTTTGATTTGCTGAAGACTGCGGTCGAGGGTTTCGAGGTCGGTGCTGTTGCTGAGAATCAATGACCGCATGTGGTCGAGCGAGGTCGCCAGATTCTGGTTCTCTGTTTCTTGAACGAGGGTGAGCAGGGCCAGGATGGATTTGCGGTAAAACTCGGACAGGCCCGGAACATCGTCCTGGGCAGGCCAGGGGGCCCCTGAAACCGCTCCCGGGTCGCTGCCGACGATGGTCACCGGGGCGGATGACGAAGCGGGCAGGGGAGGTTCGTTCTGGGTGGTGACGGCTGAGTCCGCACTCTCTTTACCGTTTCCCGGAAGCGTCTGCCAGAAGTCCTGTCGCCCTCTGAGAGCCTCAGAAAGCGACTCGGGGGTGAGCTTCTGCTGTTGGGTGGAAAGAAGCTTGAGGGCATCGATGATGACTTCAGAAAGTCGTTCGAGGCGCTTGGTCGACATTTTTACGGGTGCTGCTGGGCGCGGGTCCATGATGCTCTTGTCTGCTCCTGGCGATTCGCATGTGCCCCTTGAGTCCGGGTCCCAAATCTGTTGTGTTGTTTTCTATCCTTCCTGGTTTCCCAAATTCTGAGCCATCCACATCCAACCGGCGTTAAGAAGTTGACGTGAAGTCTCTAATGCATGACGGCCCCAGAGGGAGGCGGCGCCCGCCCCAACTCTTTTCAAGATTAGTGCCAATGTTGGCAGGAAGCTCCTGGATGATGGGTAGGAAGGGCAACTGGAGCGGTCCTTTGGATCCTCATGAAAAGAAAAAGGACCCCTTCGACATTTTTTTTCTAAAGTTCAGGGCTCGGCAGGTCGAAAGGATGTGTGAAGGGGCAAGAGGACCATGGAAATCACAGCGCAACATGTGGAAAGCGTGCTTCGAACCTACAGTCGTCAGCTCCAGCGGTCCCGGCTGACCGCTCCCATGGCAGGTGAAGAACGGCCCCTGCCCTCGGAACGAGTGACGATTTCGGAGGAGGCCAGACAATGTCTGCTGATGGAGCGAATCAAGTCTCAGGCGCTGCAACAGGTTAACTACAGCGAGGCTAAGGATCTGGCGGGAGAGTTGCTGCCCTGAAACAGGTTTTGAGATAAACTACCAGTCTACTGAATGAGAACTCTTCAACGGGTGCGAGATGGACATCAAAAAAGTATCAGGATACAGTGACCAAAAGCTGCCCATGGTGCAGGAGACCGAACTCAAAGCGGCCGAGCAGACCAGGGCGCAAACCTCGAAACCGAATACCGCGGGGGAGAAATCCGATCGTGTGGAGCTCTCTAAGGGATATCAGGAAGTTGACAAGCTCAGGAAAGTGGTCATGGAGATGTCGGATGTTCGCATGGAGCGTGTAGACCATATCCGCAACATGATCCAGAGCGGTACCTATCAAGTTGATCCGGACAAGGTCGCCGGGAAGATTTTAGACGATCTGGCGTAAGGTTCTGAACGGTTCCTCCGCCCAGCTGCCGTCAGGGTAAACACCATCCGAGTCAGTGCCCTGACGGCGGTCCTCCCTATCTCCGCTCCATCCGCCCGACAGCATCCATGCACCGAGAAAGGCGTGGCGCCCATTGGCGTCGAATCCACGGGAGTCTTTGGAAAGGCTGCTCGAGGGGCATAGCTGGCGAATGAAGAGAGCTGCGAGGTCACGTGGCATTGCTTTCCTTAGCGACGTGGCAGGAGCGTGTCAGAGAATTGACGATCTTCCTGGTTCCAGGCCAGGGCCGCAGGACATTAGCTCTTTTTCTCAAGGCCGAGAGGTGTTTTCCTGGCTGTCAGGCCGGGTTCCAGTTCATGGTAGAGAAGCTTTGCCAGTCCGAGTCCCTGGTTCTGACTGAGCTGACCTGCCACGGCTTCCACCATCATCCCTTCGTAGAGATCCCGACCGGAGCCGAAGGCCTCGCTTTCGGCTCGCAGTACCGTGTCGTTCATTGACTTGAGGAGGTAGGTGGTCATGATCGCCTCGAAGTCTTCACAGGCTTTCTTCAGTTTCTGCTTTTGCAGCGCCAGTCCTGTTTGGCCATCGACGTGACCGGCTGGGATCAATTTCATGGGTCTGAGCCTTCACTGAAATAACCGGTTAGATGATTTCCAATTCTGCCTGCAAGGCCCCCGCTGCCTTGATTGCCTGAAGAATGGTGATGAGGTCTCGAGGCGTTACCCCGATGGAGTTCAATCCCTTTACGAGTTGCGCAATATTGGTGTTCCCGCCAACCACACTGAGCGCTCCCTTGCCTTCCTGAACCTGGATCTGGGTTTCAGGCAAAACCACCGTCTGCCCCCGGGAAAAGGGCAGCGGCTGGGAGGCGGTGGGGGTTTCGGTGACCTGCACCGTCAGGCTGCCGTGAGCGATGGCGACGGGGCTGATACGAACGTTTTCTCCCATGACCACGGTCCCGGTGCGTTCACTGACGACAACCTTGGCAATCATTTCCGGTTGCACGTGCAGGTTCTCGACCTGGCTGATCATTTCAATGGCGCGGTTCTCATAGTGGGGGGGCCGTTCGAGCTTAATGGTGCCGGCGTCCATGGCCTGGGCATAGCCGCCGCCCAGGGCCGAATTGATGGTCTGGGCCATCTTGATGGCGGTGGTGAAGTCGGGATTTCGCAGGGAGAGCTGCAGCTGATGGCCATCTCCGAGATGGGAGGGGATTTCTCGTTCCACCAGCGCGCCTTCGCTGATGAAACCAACGGTGGGATGGTTCTTTTCAACCTTGCTGCCGCTCTGGCCGCCGGCGCTGAAGCCGCCGAGGGTTATGGGCCCCTGGGCGACGGCGTAGATCTCGCCGTCAGGACCATGCAACGGAGTCATTAACAGGGTCCCGCCCTGCAAGCTCTTGGCATCACCCACCGACGAGACCTGACAGTCGATCCGGCTGCCGTTCTTCACAAAAGGTAAAAAGTTAGCGGTTACCATGACCGCTGCCACATTCTTCACCTTGATATCCTTCGGCTCGACCTTGATCTTCATATTGTCCAGGAGATTAGCCAGGGTGCTCACCGTGAACTGAGTCTTGTCCTTGTCTCCGGTGCCTTCCAGACCGACAATCAAGCCGTAGCCGAGCAGCTGGTTGGCGCGGCCTCCCTTGAAGTAGGCAATATCCTTGATCCGGGCTGCCTCGGCGGCGGTAACGGAGCCCCCGAGAAACGTTAGAAGAGCGCTCAGGAACCAGATCGAAACCTTCTTAGCCATTCTGTCCTCGCTAGAAAGGATTGATGATGTCGAACAACTGTCCCAGCCATCCAGGGCGCTGTTGGGTACTTACCGGACCCTTGCCCACGAAGAAGATCTTCGCATCCCCGATTTTCTGGGAGAGGATTTCGTTATGACGATTGATGTCCGTAGGGCGGACGACCCCCTCGAGGACAATCTGCTGGAGCTCCTCGTTGACCTTGGTCCAGCGCGCGCCGCGGATGAAGAGATTGCCGTTGGGCAGAATGTCCACCACCGTGGCGGTCATGTAGGCGGTCATCTTGTCGGTCTTGGTCGTAACTCCGGAGCCTTTGAAATTATTGTCGAATTTGGCCGAATAGCCGGTCTTGGCAGGTCCAAGGACGTTGGTGTTGCCAGCGGTGAGGCCTGCAAAGCTGGCGTCGGCGGAGTTGTCGCGATATCGCCCGGTTTTGGTAGTAGCTTCTTTCGAGGCGTCTGAGTTCTCTCTCACGGTGATGGTGAGCACGTCGCCGACGCGTTTGGCCTTGAGGTCCTGATAGAAGGAGGAGCTGGCGGAAGTCCAGAGGGAGCCGGTAGTGGCGCTTTGATCGGGTCCGGGACCGGCGGCCGGAAAGGCGACGGGGGGTGGAGTGGGGCAGCTCCCGGGGGGCACCTTGGCGATGGCCTCCGGGGTGGCACCAGCAGGATCGTAAGGCGAGCCATCCACCCTGGTGGTGCCGGTAGTCGTGACGCAGGCGGTTGGCGCAACCAGCAACAACAACAACAGCAGCAGGACCAGCTCGGTCCGCCGGTCTCGTAAGGGCGGGCGTGCCGCCAGAGCCATGTCCGCAGAGAGCCGAAACCATCCGCGGATGGCAACAGGCCGTGGCCTGGTGAGAAAGATGCTGGAGGTGGTCGTTTTCATTTGCCGTCCTTCAATGCTAGGGTAATGCTTCTACCGTTTGCGAGTCGATGATCCGACCCTGGATGTTCCTTTTTGAATCGAGGTTTCGAATGCGGATGCGATCACCGAGCCCGCCCTTGTCTCTCGCTTCGCCTCTGGTGCTCAGGCGGATTCCGTCCTGCTGATAGAGAATGGTTACCGGATCGCCTCGCTTGATCAGGTGAGGCTGATCCAAATCGCGCGGACTCAAAGGCTTATTGGGGCCGATACTGGAAACCAGCCGCTTGCCAACCACGTGGTCAGGCTCGAGCAGGTAACGGTCGGGACGGGAGGTGAGATTGATCCGTACGGCCTGAATGTCAGCCTCGGTGACCACCTCGTCGCGTTTCATTGCCCGAACGCTGTGAATCACTTCGCAGTAGCGCTCGACTTTGCCAACAACCCGCATGGTCGCCGCGTCTTTGCCGTCCACGCGGAAAAGCAGGGTGACTTTGACCTCCCCAAGGAAGCGCTCCCGGGGGGAAGCGCTGACTTCGACGGTCGCTTGACCGGGAGGTAAGGTGGGCAAGGAGTCGAAGGAGATCTGCCCGATGACAAGGTCTTCCGCTGGCCAGGCACACCTCTTCAGTACGAATTCTCGGAAATGCTCTTCGATTTGCTCACGGGTGATCGCCGCTTGCCGCGACGGGGCGGGGCTGACTTCGGTCACGGCGGAGTGGGCATAAGCCACCCCGGAGGATAACCCGAAGGGACCCGGCCACCAGCAGAGCGACCTCCCGGGGGCGGTCGGACTGCTGATGCAAGCCAGGAGGATGCCTGGCAGCAGCGCTCGGAACAGGAGTGATTTCACGCCCTATCAGCCTTTGACATTGTTGGCAATGTGGAGCATTTCATCCGAGGTCTTGATGATCTTGGAATTGGCCTCATAGGCACGCTGGCCGATGATCATCTTGACCATTTCCTCTACCACGCTGATGTTGGAGTTCTCGAGAAACCCCGAGAGAAGCGTACCGAAGCCGTCGATCCCAGGATCTCCTTCCTGTTCGTCCCCCGAGGCATCGGTAGCTTTGAAGTAGTTGCGGCCAACGCTCAGCAGACCCGCCGGGTTTTGAAAGCTGAAGAGCTTCAGCTGTTCGGTGGCGATGACCGTTCCGGCCTGATCGATGACGCTGATCGTTCCACCCGGATCCACTGTCACATTAACAGCTTCCTCGGGGATGCTGAATTCCGGCTGCAGACGGTTCCCTTCTGCATCACAGACGAAACCATCCCGATCGAGCTTGAAGGAGCCGGCGCGCGTGTAGACTTCATCGGCGCCGTTCAGGATTTTGAAAAAGCCTTTGCCCTCGATGGCGATGTCAAGAGGATTGCCCGTTTCGGCGAACTCACCCTGCACGAAGACCTTCTCTACCGAAACCGACTTCGCCCCCATGCCGATCTGAAGACCCGATGGAATCTGGCTGTCGTTGGCCGTTTGTGCACCGGGAGCGATCAGGGTCTGATACATGAGGTCCTGGAAATTGGCGCGACTGCGCTTGTAGCCGGTGGTGCTGGCGTTGGCCAGGTTGTGCGCGATCACATCCATATTGAGTTGCTGGGATGTCATCCCAGTGGAAGCGGTCCAGAGTGAACGAATCATCCTGATACTCCTTTAGGTTGAGGCCAGCTTGGTGGTCAGTTGCTGTTTCATCTGATCAAAAGTCTGCAGGATCTTATAATGAGCTTCAAAAACTCTCATGGTGTCAATCATTTGAGTCATTTCCTGCACCACGTTAAAATTTGCCTGCTCCAGGGCTCCCTGCTGCACGGTGCAATCGGTCGCTGGAGTTGCCACAGCTTGCGGGTTGGCAGGCCTGAAATAACCGTTCGCAGCCCGGAGGAGCGATACTTCTGTAGGAAAATCAACCAGATCTAGGGTTCCGACCGCTTGCTGGCCGTCAAACACCTGACCATTACGCTCGATTCTCAGCGCGGCATTACTGTTGTTCGTGGTGATGGGTCCGCCTGTTCCCAGGACCGGCCAGCCTTCCTGGGTCACCAGTTCCCCTTGCCGGGTCAGGGTGAGATTCCCCGTTCGGGTGTAAAGCACACCCTGGTCCGTCTGGACTTTCAGAAAGCCCTTGCCGGACAGAGCAATGTCCAGCGGATTCCCGGTGCCTCGAATAGGGCCCTGTTCCAGATTGGTTGCGGTTGCCTGAGAAAGGAAGTGCTCGAAGCGAACGATCTCCTTTTTGAACCCTGCGGTGCTGCTGTTGGCAATATTGTTGGAGATGACTTCCAGGCGCTTCTGTTGCTCCCTTGCTCCCACCGCTGCACAATTGATTCCAATGCCCATGATGATGTCTCCTCTCGACCTTTCGATGATGCAACGGCAATGCCAAAAACAGGATGGTCGATGGTCAAGGCCTGACCGGGTAGAGGGCAACGCCTGATAGAGGTTGATGAAGGAGTTTTTGACCGACTTCGGCAAAAAATTCCGCCGGTATCGGCGCGCTGCAACGAGGATCGCGGTCCATCAGGGGGCGCTGGCGGGAGCGTTGCCTTCAGCTGCCGGACAGCTGATTGAGCTTGAGGATCAGCTCCACCTCGCCAACCGGCTTCTGCAATTGCCTGGCGATAGCCTCGACCTTAAGCCCCTTTCTCGCCAGGCGCAGGACTTCCTGGTGATCGGCATTGCGCTTCACTGGTTCGGGCCGGGCCATCAGTTGTTGGGCACTCTCCTGGAGGTTTGCGAGCTGAGAGCACATCGCTCTGGCTTCGGTCAGTCGAGAATCCAGTTCTGCGGTAACCTGCTGGATCAGCTTGTGCCGCTCCGTCAGATTCGCCTCAAAATCTGAGCCCAGCTCCCTGGCTTCCTGGATGATCTTATCCAGGGAAGCGGTGAACTCCTCGCCAACCGATGGGTTCACGACTTTGGGCTTTCTCACCAGCAGCGTGACCACGAGGACGGTGAGCGCCAGTTCCAGGGTAATCTGAAACAGGGTGAGAAGGTTGGCTTGCCCCTGCAGCCATTCAAGGATGAATTGCATCAAGGTCGCTCCTTACGATGGATTTCCGGGCGCCATCCCGATCAGAGCCGCTGCAGGCCCTTCATCCGGATAGTGGTCAAGCGCGTTTCGGGGTAGTTGCGGCTCAGGCTTTCCAGCAGGTTGGTTTGGAGGATCTCTTCCCAATGCTCAAAGGAGTTTTCCGGCGGTTCCTGTTTGCGCAGGAACCGATAGATCGCGTCGCAGAAAAACACCTGCCTGCGCTTGAACACTTCATATCCCTGGGTACTGGAGAAATCAAGTTCCAACTCTACCTTGAGGAGGTCCTTCTGCTTTCCCGAAGGTCCCACAAAAAGGAGAAAACTGGCACCGTGCCGGTGACTCGGAACCACTATCGGATGGCGGACGAACTGGGTCGGCGGCTGCGCCTCCAATCGCCATTTGAACCAGTAGAGGGAACCCACCCCGGCGGTAACAGCGAGCAGTAGAAAGCCAACTGCTGCCAGGAGCATCAATTTGGCACGAACCACTTTGGCGACAGCAGCCTGTCGCTTTTCGGAAAGGTCCCGATCCTGGGTTTCCGATGACGGGCCGGTCGGCGTTCTCTGGTCGAGGGCACCGTCTGAAGGCGTCACGGCAGCTTCACCACCCGCCGCCGGTGGTGTCGCCTTACCGGCCTTCGGCTGTGCGTCTTCAAGCGCCTCGGAAATGGGAGTGCGGACCAACTCTGCTTCAATTCTGGCGAGCTTGCCCTCGTCGAAGTCGTCGCCGAAGAGCAGGTCGTCACTGATGACTTTCTTCTCTATTTTGCGGGCCATAGCGCTCCCCCAACCGCTGCTCCGGCACTGCTCGCGCCCGGTCGCGGGTCGAGTCTAGGAGAAATCAAGGAGGTCTTCCTTATTGAAGGAGCGGGCGAGGCGAGCGCGCAAACGGAGGACGGCCTTGGTGTGGATCTGCGAGATGCGAGACTCCGTGTACCCCAGAATCAGACCGATCTCTTTCATCGTGAGTTCTTCATAATAGTAGAGCGAGAGGACCAGTTGTTCATTCTTGGAAAGAGAACGAATCGCTTCGGCCAGTTTAGCCCGGACTTCTGCGTGAAAGATACTCTGAACGGGGTTCTCGGAACAAACACCCAGCTGGTTGTCACCCTGACTCTCCTGCAAGGCTTCCAGGATTTCAATGGGGAGCACGGAAACGCTTTTGACTTCATCGAGAAGTCGGAAATATTCGTCGAGGGAAATCTCGAGGTCGGCAGCGACCTCTTCATCGGTGGGCTGGCGGCCAAGCTTTCGCTCCAGGGCGGAGAGGGTGGTTTGCAGGCCGTTGCTCTTCTGCCGCAGAGAGCGCGGGACCCAGTCCATTGCCCGCAGTTCGTCCAGCATGGCGCCTTTGATGCGGATCTTGGCGTAGGTCTTAAACTGGATTTCCTGTGACGGATCAAATTTGTCAATGGCATCCATTAGACCGATGATGCCCGAGTTGAACAGATCATCTACTGATATATCGGCAGGGAGGCGTGGCGTCAGGCGCAAAGCGATGTACTTAACCAGGTCCAGATGACGGAGGATGATTTCTTCCTTGGTGGCAGGTGCTTCACCACCGTCACCAACATGGACTTGTCCGCTGTAACCAGCGTTGCGAGAATAGGCTTGGGTCAGCATACTCATGTCTTTTGTCGAGCTCCTCGGCTCACCTGCAATCCTTCCCCTGCAGGGGGAACCTGCTCGCCAGCCAGTCTTGGAGGGTTACACATGGAGCAGCCTTTTCCAGAAAAACTGAATGTTGCCATGATTCAAGTGAGAAGAAGACGCCTTTTGCAGTTGGCCGGCCAGAGTGGCGAAGGCTTTGGCAGCTGGAGAGTGAGGAAAGAGCTCGAGCAGGGGGCGCTGCTGGATGACCGCTTTGGACATGCAGGGGTCATGTGGCACGGCGCCGAGATAGTCCAGGGACAGGCCGTCCAGGAAATGATCGGTAACGCGGCAGATTTTGGCGAAGATTGCCTTGCCGGCAGCGTCATCCTTGACAGCGTTAGTCAAGATTTTGAAATGGCGTTCGTTATGACGGGTGTAAAGGATCTTGATCAGGGCGTAGGCGTCGGTGAGGGAGGTTGGTTCCGGGGTCACCAGGATGATCTTTTCCTGAGCCGCAAGATTGAAGTACACCACGGTATCCGAGATGCCCGCCGCAATGTCGATCAGCAGGATGTCGATTTCCGTCTCCAGGCCGTCGAGGAGTTCGAGGAAGATCAGCTTCTGCTCATCCGTCAGCTTCGTCAGTTCCTGCACCCCTGAGCTCGCCGGCATCACGCGAATCCTCCCCGGGCCGCTCACCAGAACGTCTTCCAGGCGCTTGCTGCCATTCAGGACATGACTGATGTTGTATTTCGGGGCCAGCCCAAGCAGGATATCGATGTTGGCCAGACCCAGATCCGCATCCAGAATGAGTACCCGTTTGCCAAGTCGATCCAGGGCCAGAGCCAGATTGACCACCACACTGGTCTTGCCGACGCCGCCCTTGCCGCTGCTGATCGCTATTACCCGGACACCTTGAGCCGCAACCGGTGGTTTTGGCCATTCCAGAGGGGTGCTGCTGAGACTCGATTGAGGATTGTTGCCCATTTTGCTCCGTAATCCCTGTGCTTGATCCATCTTCTGGTGGTGAGACATGCTCTTATTCTTCCTTGACCGTTCTACCCGAAGGGAAGAGAAAAGCCAGCAAGTTCTTGTGACTTGCCAGGCGGATGTCTTCCGGCACACATTGGCCGATGCCCAAATAGGAGAGGGGATGCGAGAACCGGAGGAGTTGGTTGAACATGCTGCCGGGGCTGAGTGTTTCGTCGAGCTTGGTGAAAATCAGAGACTGGACCTTAATGGCGCCAAAGTGCCTGATGGTCTGCCACAAGTCTTCATCCTTGGCGGTTGCGCTCAGTACCAGCAGGTGCTGAATGCCCTTTGCGCCGTTCATGATCTTAAGCAGGTCCTGAAGGTGCTGCTTGTGCAGAAAGTTCTTGCCGATGGTGTCGATCAGCACCACGTCGTAGTGTTTGAACTGGTCGCGGGCCTTGGCCAGCTCCTGAGAGGTCTGGGCAACGGCCATCGGCACGTTGAGGATTTCGGCATAATGCTGCAGTTGGTCTACCGCCCCGATCCGGTAGGTATCCAGGGAGATCAGGGCGACGTCCAGGCGCCGTTTGATCTTCAGGTGGGCTGCCAGCTTGGCGAGGGTAGTCGTCTTACCCACCCCGGTGGGCCCCAGGAAGGTGAAACACTTTGACCGTGCCAGGGCGTCACCGCGAAAGGGGTTGCTTAGATGCACCCTGCCCAGCAGTTGCTGGCAGAACGCATCAACGATGTCTTTCTTTCGGAGCGGCCCTTCCTTCGCTTCGGACAGCGTCTTCCGCAGGAGCAGAAAGGTTTGCTTTTCATCCAGACCACGGGTGAGCAAAGTGTGGTAGATCTCTGCCAGGGGTTGCTGAACCTGCAACTGGCTGAAATAGTCCTTGGAAGAGATGAGCATGGAGAGCAGGCTCTTGATCTCTCTGATATCATCGTGGACTTCAGTTGCCGGTGGGCTATTTGCTGGGCTTGGGGCGGGAGCGTGAGGCTCGGGTTCGATGGCGGCCATGATTTCCACGTAGGACTGAGTCGGGGAAACCGTGACGCGCTCATTCTTGAGGATAACGGCGTTGGGACCCAGCTCTTTCTTGACCAGCTGCAGGGCTTCGTTGATGGTGGCGGCTTTAAAGGTTCTAATCTGCATGGGGTAACGCAATCGTGCCGAGTGATTTGATTTCGAGAGGGCTTGACAGCTCACTGTGAGCAATCACTGCCAATTCAGGCAAAAACCGTTCCAGCAGCTTCCTGGCATGCCGTCGGACCAGAGGGGTGGTGAGGATGACCGGGTGATGGCCCAGGTTCAGGATCCGCTTCACTTCCCGGCTGGCTGTCTGGATAAGGCGCTGGAGAAAGGCAGGATCGAGCGAGAGGAAGCTGCCTTGATCGGTTCGCTGAATCCCTTTACTGATGCGCTCCTCGAGGTCCTGCTGGAAGGTCAGAACGTAAAGCAGTCCCTCATCGGTCTCGTAAGGCTTGGTGATCGTCCTGGCCAGTGCCTGGCGCACATATTCGGTGAGAATGTCGGGGTCTTTGGTGATCAGAGCATGGTCGATCAAGGTCTCGCAGATGGTCTGCAGGTCGCGGATGGAAACCCGCTCCCGGACGAGATTCTGGAGCACTTTCTGGATGACCCCCAGGGTCAGGAGCGCGGGGGTTAGTTCGTCGACCAGCTTCTGCTGAGTTTCTCCCAGGTTCTCCAGCAGTTGCAGCACCGTCTGGCGCGAAATGAGCTCATCCGCGTGCTTTTTAAACAGTTCCGTGAGGTGCGTTGCCACCACGGTGGAGAGATCGACCACCGTGTAGCCGGCCCTGACGGCCTCCTGCTGACGGCTTTCAGGAATCCATACTGCGGGCAGGCCGAAAGCGGGGTCGGTGGTGGGGATGCCGCCGATGTCCTTTTTGTCGTCACCGGGACTCAGCGCCAGGCAATGGCCGGTGAGCAGTTCGCCCCGGGCAATCGGGTTGCCCTTGAGCAGCAGGCGGTATTCGGAAGGCTTCAGCTGAAGGTTGTCCCGAACATGCAAGGCCGGGATAATGATCCCGAACTCAAGTGCCAACTGGTGACGGATGGCCTTGATGCGTCCCAGCAAGTCTCCCTTCTGCTGCTCGTCAACCAGTGGGATTAACCCATAGCCCAGCTCGAGTTCGAGGACTTCTACCGGCGGCGGCAGTTCACTCACCTCGGCAGCGCTCTCCGGCGTGGGGGGCTGGGCTTCGAGTTCGGTCTGCTGCTGCGCCCGTCGCTTGGTGAGACGCCAGCCAAACCCACCCAGGGCGATACTCACCAGGAGAAAGGGGAGACCGGGGAAACCGGGAATGATGGCCAGCACCAGGAGCATCCCCGAGGCAATCAGCATGGGCCGCGCCTGCAGCCCGAACTGGGTCGTGAACGCTTGGCCGAGACCCAGATCGGAGGCGGTTCTGCTGACGAGCATGCCCGCCGAGGTGGAAATGACCAGGGCCGGAATCTGCGCCACTAAACCTTCCCCGACGGTCAGCAGGGTGTAGTTTTGGAGGGCCTCCATGAGGTTCATCTGATTCTGAAGCATCCCGATACTGAGACCGCCGATGATGTTGATCAGGGTGATGAGGATAGCGGCGATGGCGTCCCCGCGTACGAACTTGCTGGCACCGTCCATAGTGCCGTAAAAATCAGCCTCCCGGGTGATTTCAGAGCGTCGCTGGAGCGCCTCCTTTTCATTGATGAGGCCTGCGTTCAGGTCTGCGTCAATGCTCATCTGTTTGCCTGGCATCCCGTCCAGGGTGAACCGCGCGGCAACCTCCGAGATGCGCTCGGTGCCCTTGGTGATGACGATGAAGTTGACAATCACCAGAATGATGAAGATCACCAACCCCACCACGTAGTTGCCCCCGACCACGAAGTAGCCGAAAGCATGAATCACATGACCGGCGGCGGTTGTGCCTTCGTGGCCATGGAGGAGGATCAGGCGCGTACCGGCGACGTTCAGTGAGAGCCGGAAGAGGGTGGTGATCAGCAGGATCGAGGGGAAGATGGAAAAGTCCAGGGGTTTGAGGGTGTGAACGGCGGTCAACAGAATGACCAAGGCAAAGGTGATATTGAGCACCAGCAGGATATCGAGAAACCTTGCAGGCAAAGGCAGTAGCATTACCGCGAGAATGACCACCACCCCGATCCCCAGGATGGCGTCACTGTCCGAGGTCTTCTTCATACGTTCCCAAAATGAACTGGTAGTACTTCCTGCTGCTTCCACGGTTTCCTCACTGAGCACTCAAGCCCGGTCCGGAATTCATGAGGACTTACCTGCCCGCGGCATGACCACGCTGGGTCAATGGCGGCACGGGATGGTGCTCAAGGACCGGTCTGTCGCTGCTGATAGACATAAGCCAAAACCTTTGCCACGGCTCGATAGAGCGAAACGGGAATCTGTTCGTCAAGATCAACCTGATGATACAAAGCGCGTGCCAAAGGTGGGTTGGGGACGATGGGTATCTGATGCTTGCGGGCGATCTTAATGATTCTCTGGGCCATCAGGTCCTTGCCTTTCGCCAGCAGTTGGGGTGCCGCCATGGTGTCGTTGTAGGCGAGCGCTACCGCAAAGTGGGTGGGGTTGGTGATCACCAGATCCGCCTTGGGTACCTGAGACATCATCCGCTGGCGCCACATGGACCGCTGGATGCTTCGGAGCCTGGATTTGGTCTGAGGGTTTCCCTCGGACTGCTTGTGTTCTTCCTTCACCTCGTGTTTGGTCATCATCAGGTTCTTCCGGTGCTGCCAGTGCTGATAATAGAGGTCGAAGAGACTGATGGCGAGCATGATGCCCCCGACATAGATGAGAATACGGAAAGTGAGGCTGCCCGTGAGGCGAGCGAGGTCCGTGACCTCAGCCTGCACGAGCGACAGGAAGAGGAGGCTGTGATCTTGGATGACGTAATAGATCACATAGACCATGATCATCAGCTTGAGGATCGATTTGCCGAGTTCCAGGAAAGAACGCACGGAGCAGAAATTACTCAACCCCTGCAGCGGACTCAGTCGGGATAGCTTGGGTTGGATTGCCTCCCAGGCGAGCAGGAATTTTACCTGGGCCAGGTTGACTACTATGGCCGCGATGAACAGCACGGCGAACAGGGGGGCCAACATCATGAACAGGTGGGAGGAAACCTGGAGAAAGAGAGCCTGGTTGAGGCTGGCTTCGGCGGCAGTCTGAAACCCTCCGCCCCAGAGTTCGTGCAGGAGTTGCCGAGTATGGTCGTGAATGCTGTCGACACTGAAGTAGATGGCTGCACTGCCGCCCAGACAGCTGATGGCTGTGTTCAGGTCCCTGCTCTTGGCAACGTTGCCGCGCTTGCGGGCATCCGAGAGTTTCTTGGCGGTGGGTTTTTCGGTCTTATCATCTTTGCCGCCTCCGGCCATGCTTGCCTCCGTCCGCTCCGAGCGTCAAATGCCCAAAGGGCTGTCAAATTCTTGTCCCGAGATGCTTCCCCCCTCGTGGGCGTTCTCCCGCTGACAGTTCCCGAGGTCCCGGCGCACGCTCCTCAGAGCATCGGGGACTGAATCTGCACCAGGGACTGCATGAATCCCAGCACCTGCCGGAAGTGCTGCAGGATGGCCGGCCCCCAGTAAGGCAGGGCCAGGCCGGTAAAAAACAGACCGAACAGGATGGTGATGGGAAAACTGGTCATGAGAATGTTGATGTTGGGGACAAACTTGGAGAAGACCCCCAGGCCCACCTGAATCAAGAACAGGACTACCAGCACCGGTGCCGCGAGTTTGAGGGCGATGATGAAAAGCCAGCCGGCGCCGAGGACTATGCGATCGATGGTGGCAACCCCTGGAAAGAACTGTCCAACCGGCAGAGTCTGAAAGCTTTCGACCAGGATCTTGAGGATCACGTGGTGGCCGTTGAGGGCAAAGAACAGCAGCAATGCAAAAAGCTCAATGAGGTTGCTGACCACACTGATCTGAAAGCCACCCTGGGGATCGACCACCTGCGCCATGGACATGCCCGCCTGATAGCTGATGAGTTCCCCGGCAAATTCGAAGGCACCCGTAATGATGAGGAGTGACAGGGAGAGGAGCAGGGCAAAGAGGATTTCGCTGGCAACGGTCAAAACCAGCGCCGCCGGGTGGAACGAGAGGGGCGCGACGTGATCGCGGAGGAGCGGAAAGAGCATGGTAGTGAGGAGCATGACGAAGAGCGCCTTGGCGACGGCGGGGTAGCGCGGGCTATTGAACGGCGGGATGAGGAAGACGACCAGGCTGAGACGCAGGAGGATCGCCAGGTACCTGGCAACATCGACCGTTTGGATCTGCAGGTTCAGCATCCGGTCGGCCCTTCAACGCGCCCAGTAGGGCAGGTTCAGCAGGACCTCGCGCATGAAACCGGTCATCCTTTCGATCATCCAGGCTCCGAATACAATCAACGAGAGAAAGGTGGCGATGATCTTGGGGACAAAAGTAATGGTCATCTCCTGCATTTGCGTGACCGACTGGAACAGGCTGATGATAATACCCACTACCAGGCTCACGAGCAGGACCGGCAAGCTCACCATGAGCATCGTCTCGAGGGCGCTGCGGGCGAATCCAATGATAAAATCCTCAGTCACGGCAGTCCTCACTGAAAGCTTTTTACAAGCGAGTGAATAAGGAGGTTCCAACCGTCCACCAGTACGAACAGCATGAGCTTGAAGGGCAGGGAGATCATCGCCGGCGGCAGCATCATCATGCCCATGGAGAGCAGAATACTCGATATGACCATGTCCAGAATGATGAAGGGAATGTAGAGCACAAAGCCAATCTGAAAGGCGGTTTTCAACTCGCTGATGGCAAAGGCGGGAATGATGCTGACAATGGACAGCGCTTCGGCATTCTTGGGCTTCTCGTCGTTTGCCAGCGCCACAAAGAGCGCCAGATCCTTGGTGCGGGTATGCTTCAGCATGAAATCCTTCAAGGGTTTTACCCCCCGTTTGAGGAATTCATCGCCCGAAATTTCGTGTTTCTGGTAGGGTGCGAGGGCCTCATCATAGATCTGCTGAGCAACCGGTTGCATGATGAAGAAGGTGAGAAACAGGGCAAGACCGATGATCACCTGGTTGGGGGGAGACTGCTGCACGCCGAGTGCATGCCTGAGAAATGAGAGGACAACGGCCAGCCGGGTGAAAGAAGTGGCCAGCACGAGGATGCCGGGCACAAGGGTGAGGACGGTCAGGAGAAAGATGATTTGCAGAGCGCCGGAAATTTGCTGCGGAGCGTCATAGTCGTCGAGGTGGAACCGCAGTCCCGGAAGGTTTACTTCTGCTGCCGGGCAGGTTGCCGCAACGCCCAGGGTGATGGCGAAAACCACCAAAGAGAAAACGGAAAGAGCTCGGAACCCGCGCTTCCTGGCGACCTCCGCCTCGGCAGGAAGCTCCCGGCCAGTAACTGGCAGGCGCATGGCTGAGGCCGGGATCATCTCAGGCGCTCCCCCCGGTCAGTTGGTGGACGATATCAGCGAAAGCCGGTTGCGGTTCTTCCGTCTCCAGCGCGGCTGACTTCCTCTGAGGATCGGCCGTGACCGTCCCAAGCGGACTCAGCAACCGGAGGCCCTCAGGAGACAGACCGAGCAGCAGCAGGTGATCGGCCGCTTCCACCATGATCAGCTGATGGCGCGGCCCGACCGCCTTCCTGGCCACCAGCCGGATCCCATTCCCGCTAATTCCCTGGGCAGGCAAACGACCGGTCTTCTTGCAGAGGTACCATACCGCCAGCAGCGCGGCCAGTACCAGCGCCAGGCTGCCGACGACACGAAAGAGAAGGGTACTGAAATCGAGCGTACTTTCCATGATGGCTGATATCCGTTCGTCCCGATCGACACGGCTGACTATCCATGTGACCGCAGGGTAGGGGCGCGCTTTTTGGCGCCGTGACCCAACAACTCAGGCTAATTGTTTGATCCGTTCCATGGGGCTGATGACATCGGTGAGGCGGACGCCAAACTTTTCGTTCACCACCACCACCTCGCCGCGCGCCACCAGCTTGCGGTTTACCAGAATTTCGAGAGGCTCGCCGGCCAGCTTGTTCAGTTCGATCACCGAGCCCTGCCCAACCTGCAGCAGATCATTGATCAACATTTTCGTGCGCCCCAACTCCACTGACACTTCCAACGGAATGTCGAGAATGAAATCGAGATCCCGAATACTGTCCTGGCGACGCCGTTCATGCTCCATATCAATGAGCTGTTCCCTGCTGTCGGCAGATGTTGCCCGGTCCTCACCTGAAGTATCATCCATGAATTGTTCCTGGGTGGGCACCTGCTTCCTCCTTGGCTGCAAATGATCCCCGGCTCCCGGTGCAGGTCAGGGTGCCGGGGGGTTAAGAGCGCTGTCGGCCGTGTTTTCCTGTTCCTCAAGGTGGCCGCGATCAGTGGTCCCGGCCGGGCCGTATCCCGCCTACGTGTTCATCATCTCGATCTCGCGGTCAATCTTTACCGCGTGAAGGCCCTTGGAGTGACCCGCAAAGCCCCGGTATTTCGATACGCCCTCGATCTTTACCGTGAGCGGATCATCCACATATTGATCCAGCAGCACGGTATCACCCACATCAATCTGGAGCAGCTCGCGGCCGGTCATCTGTCCTCGTCCGAGCTCTACCAGAAGTTCCACTTGAACCTCGCGGAGCTGCTTCTTGACGCGGGCGATCCATTCCAGGTCCACCTCGAGCTGTTCACTCTGGTAGCGCGCGTAGAGTTTCTGACGAATGGGTTCGATCGTGGAATAAGGCAGACAGAGTGTGATCTTGCCGATGAGATGGTCCAGTTCGAGGTCATAGTGGATGGCGATCACCAGTTCCGTGGGCGGCACGATCGTGGCGAACTGCGGGTTGATTTCTGAACGCGCCGGCTGAAAACTGATCGGGACCACCGGCTTCCACGATTGCTCCAGGTCCTTTAGAACCATCGTTACGACCTTTTGGATGACCCTCTGCTCGATGGCGGTGAAGTCTCGACCCTCGATCTTGATGGTGGCTTTGCCGGTCCCTCCGAAAAAACAGTCCAGAAGGTTGAAGATCAAACGGCTCTCGACCACCAGCAGAGCATGCCCGCGCAGCGGCTCCATCCTCAGGATATGCAGGCTCGTCGGTACCGGCAGCGTGCGTATGAACTCGCCGAATTTAACCATTTCCGTCTGTGTCACGGTCACATCGATGACTTTTCGCAGTGACCCCGACATGGTGTTCCGAATGAGTTTGGCGAAGCGGTCGTTGATGATCTCGAGGGTGGGCATCCGCCCGCGGATGATCCGATCCTGGTTGGTGAGGTCATACGACCGAATGCCGTCTTCTTCTTCCGGCGCTTCCTGCTCTGACTCGATCTTCCCGTCCGATAGCCCTCGCAGGAGGGCGTCGACTTCGGCCTGAGAAAGGACTTTTTCCATGTTGCGGTACTTTCCCTGCGGGTTTATTGAACCAGGAACTCGGTGAAATAGACTTCCTTGACCTGTCCCTCGCGCAACATCTTATTGAGTCTCGAGACAAGTTCACGCTTCAGGGTGATTTTGCCGGTGGCATTGCCGATCTCGTTGTATTCCTTGCTGGACAGCAGCATGATGATCATGTCCCGCAGCTCGACATTTCGCTTGGTGACTTCTTCGTTCAGCTTCTGACCGCTGAGCTCGAACTGCATGGTGATCTTGAGGTAGCGTTTGCCTCCGGGATCGGAGAGATTGACGAGAAAAGTGCCCATATCGACCGCAACACTCTGTTCGATCTGCGGTTCGGCTGCTTGCGCAGGCGGCTCCTTCTTCAGAAATTTGACATATCCGAAGAATCCTCCTCCCCCCAGAATCGCCAGCAACACCACCAGGATGATGATCTTGACCAACAGTGATTTCTTTTTCTTCTCGGGTTTATCCTGGCTCTCGGTTTCCGCGTCTTTTCCCGCCATTGACTGACATCCTCTTGAGATGGCTTGGTGAATGCCGACTTCCGGGATCGATGCCTGGAACGTGACGGCGCCTGCAGCAGCCTCCCCGGAAGATTCAGCGCAGGTGCTTTGCCTGGGGGAAACGCCAAAGTCTGTTTTAGAGTCACGCGCAGAAAGAGCAATGACCGTGCCATGCTCTCAGATGGGGGACGAGCGGTGGCGGGAAGCCAGAAGCTGAGTTAAGGGGAGAATGTCACTTAGTACAGCGCCACAGAATAAAGTGACCATCGTCACCAGACGTCATTCCCGTGCAGGCTGGAATCCAGAAAAATGCCTGGATGCCCGCTTTCGCGGGCATGACGGTTTTAGATTGGACACTTGTTTATGTTGCACTGTACTTAGGTGCCTTCAGTGACAGTGGGAGGCAGGTCTTGTCAAAAGGGGTGCGCAGTGGTCAATCATTTGACTGACCCCGGCACCCCTTCCGACCTGGCAGTTCCAGTTGTTATCTCACCATATTGATCACGGTATCCAACATATTGTTGCCCGTGGTGACCGATTTGGAGTTGGCGTTGAAGTCGGCCTGATAGATGATCATGTTCACCATTTCATTAGCCAGGTCTACATTGGAGCCTTCGATGTTGCAGTCGACGATCGACCCGGTGCCATTGATGTTGGCCTGGCCGAGAATTGGGGCTCCGGACTCGGGGCCGGGCAGAAACATGTTGTTCCCCTGCCGGATGAGGCCGTCCTGGTTGGGAAATCTGACCATGGAGATGATTCCAAGCTCCACCGGGTCGGTGCCGGCGGCTGGGTCAACCGGGGTGCCGTAGACCACGCCGGTCGAGGAGACGTTATAATTGGAGTAGGCAGGGCTGGTGGGATCGTCGAGCACCTGGATCGCATTCCCATCCGTGTTCAGCAGAGCCAACCCCTGACTGTTGATGATAAAGCCGTTCTTGTCCACATGAAAACTGCCGTCCCGGGTGTAGTAGGTCTGGGCCGTGTCGACCGGGGCTCCACTTTCGTCACAAAGCTGGACTCGGAAGAACCCCTCGCCGTTGATGGCCAGGTCTGACCAGGTTTCGGTGGTGAGGGTCGGTCCCTGAGCGAAACTGGTGGCGATCCCGAGGATGGTGCTGCCACACCCGGCCCGGTCAGTGTCCATCGACTGGGTTGAGAGGTAGCTGCTGACCATGTCCCCGAATCGGGCCTGGCTGGCCTTGAAGGCAGTAGTGTTAGCGTTGGCGATGTTGTCGCTGGTCATGGACATTGCCTGGGCAAAGGTTCTGAGACCGCATGCGCCGATGTATAAAGTTGAATTCACACCCATTTTGATACTCCTTTCTGATGTTGAACTGACTGTTGGTAATCCTCTTAAACCGAATTCACGCGATCACCTGCGCAAGCCCCGCGCAGTGATCAGGAAGCTGTTGTCTGCGTAATGGCCAGGATGTTGCCGGTCGGTACTCTGACTCCACCCGGACCGTCCAGAATCAGGTAGGGACTGCTCTGGTCCAGACGATATGAATAGGCAAGGCCGGTCACGGTGCTGGTGACATCGAGCGCGTTGCCAAGGTTGTCATAGGCTTTCACCGCAAAGGTGTAGGAGCCGTCAGGGGCCTTGTTGCCGGCATCGTCCAGGCCGTCCCAGGCCACTTTATGATCGCCGCCGGCCTGCCCGGTCAGGGTTTTGGTGCGAACGACGCTGCCGTTTTCATCGGAGATGGTGATGGTGACGGTGGCGGGATCCCCTGAGGCAAGGTCGAAGGAATAGGTGGCCTCGGAGGCGGTGCCGTCGGTTACCTGGAGCGAATTCGATTGCGCGACCACTTCCTTGCCGATGAGGTCGACCATCTGCGCATTGCCAAGAGAAGAGAGAGCGGATTCGAGCTGACTCAGGGTGGTGTTGATGCCCGCCAGCTTCTCGACGGAGGCGAACTGGGCCAGTTGCGCCGCCATTTCATAGGATTCCATGGGATTGGTTGGATCCTGATACTGCAACTGGGTGAGAAACAAAGTCAAGAACGCATTGCCGTCCAGCTTGGAGCTGAAGATGTCGTTGTTCTTTGCCGTGGCGGTACTGCTCGCGGCGGTGGTGTCGTTGGTGGCTGTTACGGTCGGTACTGACATGGTTTTCTCCCTGTTCTTTCACAGTAGTGTTTCAGATCCTGGTCATCGGCATCATTGCGGTCAGACGAACAGGCTTATCAGATGGCTCGCGTTACCGATCCGGGCTGTTCTTGCCCCAGGCTCGGGGAATCCTTGGGCGGCGGCTGCCTCCTGCCGAGGTTTGCCACTGCGCCGGGCGCCGGCACCATGCCTGTCAAAAGGCTGACCATGGGCTGTGGCCTGGCTGTTTACGTCAATCTGCAGCTTTTCCAGAACCAGCCCCTGCGATGCCAGTTCCTGCCGCAGAAGGGCTGAGCTCCTGGTCAACAATTCCTTGATTTGTTCACTTTCGGTGGAGATCAGAGTGCTGACCTGGTGGTCGTCGGTGCCGATCCGGATGCGCAACCGGCCCAGGTGCTCCGGCTGCAATTCCAGAGTCAATTCGTGGCGGTTCTGGCGGTGGAGTTCCTGGATGCGCTGCGCCAGTTCGACCGTCAGGGATGAGGTGTAGCTGGAAAACAGTGCTGTCTCCGGGTCTGCTGCCGGATTCGCCGAAAGGTTCAGGGTCGGCACATCGTTCCTGAACCAGGCTGGGGAGTGGTCGTGCTGCTGGCCTTTACCCTGCCCGTGAGGCGGAGATTCTTCGAAGGTCGGCGCTCCTCCCGAAATGGCCCTCTCCCCTTTCATGCTGGTAGCAGGCTCGCGGCTGCCGGTTTCCTGGGTGGTTTGGCGAGTGGCTGATTCCGCCAGTTCCGGCGTAACGCGAGCAGGTCTGGCGGTGGCTGCATCGCCGTCAACCGCCCCTTTGGTCAGGAGTTCCACGCTATTCTGGTAGGTTACCCTGCCTTCCTCTTCAGAGATGATAACGGAATCCTTACCTCTCAAGACCTCGAAACCGGTAGCGGGTTCCTGCCGGGCATTGGACAGGCGGCCTTCCGCCTGGACAGCCTTTGAGATCTGCTCGCCACCGAAGTCCCTGGATGGTTCTGTCTGGGTCAGCGCCGGGTCGTTCATTGTTGCAGGGCTGCTGTTGACAGCGGGGTGGTCGGTCGCCATGGGCGGCGTTGCCGGGGATTCCGGGATGGCCGCCTTGGGGGCCGAGGGAGCGAACCGGGTCGAACCCGATGGCGACTCCGCTACGTCCTGTGGCCCGATGCCCGCAGGGCTCTCACCCCGGTTGTCGACTTGGGCGGGGATCACGGGTCGAATGATCGGGGAATTGTCACCGGCAGAAAAGCGCTTTGCCATCGAATTACCAGCTTCCTGAGAGGAGACAGCAGCTTCCATCTTCAAGGAAGCAATGGAGTCCCTGCCTCCCATGGGCTCAGACCCAGGGACCGGCTCCGGTCGGGTATCGAGGGGGCGAGCTTCGCCGTGAGTCGGCTTCGGAATCTGCTCGCCGCCCAGGGCCCTGGATGGCTCTGTCTGGGTCAGCGCCGGATCGTTCGTGGTTGCAGGGGTGCTGCTGACAGCGGGGCGGTCGGCTGTCATGGCCGGCATTGCCGGGGATTCCGGGATAGCCGCCTTGGGGGGTGAGGGAGCGGTCTGGGCCGAACTCGATGGCGACTCCGCTGAGTCCTGTGACCCAATGCCCGCATTGCTCTGGACCCATTTGTCGGTCTCTGTGGGAATCACCGGTCGAGTGAGCAGGGAATCTTCCCTGGCGGGAAAAAGTTTCCCTCTCGAGCCACCGGCCTCTTGAAGGGGAACGGCAGCTTCCATCTTCGAGGAAACAATCGAATCTCTGCCTCTAAGGGCCTCAAGACCGGTTGCGACCGGTTCCTGAGCAAAATCGGTGGCGCGAACGTCGCCGAGGGCCGGCTTCGAAACCAGGTCGCCGCCGACCCCTCTGAGCAGCTCAGCGAGGTTGAGCGCCGGTTTGCTCATCGTTGCCGGACGGTTGTTGGCAACGGGGCGTTCGGTTGCCACGGTCGGTGGTGCCGGGGATTCAGCGGCGGCTGTGCCGGGTGGTGAGGGAGCAAGGCGAACCGACCCTGCTGGAGACTCAGCTGCCCCCTGGGACCCGGTAACCGCCGTGCCCTGAGCCCAGGTGTCGGCTTGTGCAGGGACCACGGGTCGAAGCGGCGAGGCATTCTCCCCAGGCGGATCGAGAGAGGACATTGGCCGCTGGTGATTGAGCGCGGAATAAGGCTCGGCAAGGGTCGGCGGGCTATTAGAGTTGTTCGTGGGAACATCCGTACTCGTAACGTTAGCGGGCATCGATGGGTGCGGGCGGGCGCCATCGCTGAAAACGGCGCCTTCTATCAGCCGTCCGAGAGGTTCGGTAACCGCGCTGGTTCCGGTCGCTTCCGTGGCAACGGCGGCCATGGGCAGTTCTTCCGCCGCGTGGGCGCTACGTGCCTCGGCCCGCTCCAGTGATGCTTCGGGTAGTTGACCGTCGAAGAAGGACCTGGCGAAAGCCATGGCAGGGTGCGAGGGGTTGTGGTGGGCGTGTCTGGCAGCGTTGTTCGAAGCAGCTTTCCAGCCCGCTGATGACAGTGAGTCCTGAGCAATGAAGCCGGCGGTTACCGGTGCGGCGATTCGATCCACCACCGGAATGGCAGCGCTCGCGGTGATGGTTTGCTCGACCATATGGCTTTCGGGGATAGCTTCGGTTGGTGCCGAGCCGGCGCGTAATGTCCGGAAAGCGGCAGCGGCACTGATAGAGGCGTTCACCATGGCGCCGACCGACGAGAGGGGCATCTGCCGGGGGTCAAGGGCGGCGGGTTCAGGACCCGGCACAATCTGAATAACCGGGCGGTCACTTGCGATCCCCGCCGGTGGTTCTGCCATCGCGCTCGCATCAACAGTGAGGATGTTGCTGGGCGAGGCTTTCGGGGGAGTAATCGAGATGGTTCCGGTAGTCAATTCCTGCAGCGCATGAGGCCATACTCCCACCCCTTCAATCCTTGCCGTCGCGCTCCGGGCATCCTCCCATCCGAAACCAACCGCCCTGCTATGGAGCTGATAAACTGGTGGCTGGTGGTTCTCAGGCAATTCCCTGCCGCCGCTGTCATCTCCAGCCGTTGCCTCGGAGCGAGGCGTCCCGCTGCCTGCGGGGACCGTTCCCGCCGGGTTTGGCGGGGGGCTTTGGGGAGGGTCGAAAGATCCTCTGTGTTCCCGCAAGAACGAGGGAATCAGGTTTGCCGCCAGCGACTCTGTATGGTTGGGCAACTTTGCCCTGGCCGGGGAAGGAGCATCGGCTGCCGGCTTGACTGGTTCGGCATCTGTTGCCGGGGTTTGGGGCAGCGGTGAGGTTGCGGACTGATTCGCCTGCTTGAGGCTGGTCCTGGCCACCTGCTCGACAAACCGCTGCATGAGTTGGCGGAATTCACCAAAATCATAGGCTGCCTTGCTCCGGATCGCCAGATCGTCGAGGATCTGCGCGGGCAGCTGCTTCTGTTCCAGCACGGAGCCGAGCAGGGATTGAATGTCAGCCGCTGTCGCCGTGCCTTCAGGAACGGGATCATTGGTGCCGCTCGAAACGCGAGCCAGGATCTGATTGAGCTTCTTCAGCCTGATCTGACCCTGTCCGTCGAGGGCATCGCCGAGGGCAGCGTTGACCGAGGGCGCAAGCTGGTATTGAGAGAGCACCCGATCCAAAGCTGTGGGATCGGTGAAGGTCAGGTTTTGTGCGATTCTCCATTTGCCGAGCGCAAGGTCCCTGGTTGAGCCGGAAAGCTGAGGGTTGTTCCTGGCCCCCTGGTTGGCAGGGGTGTGCGGTGGGGACAGCCTGGTGCTGGTGCTGGCACGCCGGGCGGAAGGGGCTTGCCGGGACGCGGCGGCTGGGGTTGAGGTCGAGACCTGCGGTTCCTGCATCGTTGGAACGGATGGTCCCAACGGCGCTTGCTGCACAAGCTGATGCTGCTCATGAAGCTGCTGCGAGAATTCGATCCGGGCGATCTCCTGCCCAATCTTATCCTTGGCGCTGGCCATGACTTCCATGAGCAACTGTGCTGGTTGAATGCCTGTCGGCTGCATGAACCTGATCCCCATTTGCGGTTGTTGAATGTCCTTGCTGCACGGCGTCTGCTATGAGCAAGATGGATACCAAATGGGAGTAATGAGAAAAGAAATATAAAAACAATATGTTAAGATTTTGGCGAGGGAGATGGAGGGGAAAGCGTAGGGAAATTTTTGCTGACTGACGGCGCAAATCTTGCCGCCGGCCGAGAAGGGTTGGTGGCTGTCAGCGTTGCGTCAAGGCTTCGGAGATTTTCGCCGCCTTCTTGAAGTCCATGGTGGAGAGAATCTCTGCCGCTTCGTTGGCTTTCATGGTCGACAGCAGGCTTACCACGAGTTTCTCATCCATATTTTCGAGCAGCTTTGCCGCTTCCTTGGGTTTCATGGTCCCGTAGATCTGGGCGAGGGAGCGGATGCTGGCATTCCTGGCTTCGTTTTTCTCATTGCGGAAACTCTGGATGTCCTTCTGAACGGCAATGAGGTTCTCAAGTTTCTCTTCAACTTCCTTCTGCATCTGGAATAAATGCTTCTCCTGCTCATTGAGGCGCTGCTCTTTGCGCCTCAGTTCGAGCTCTTTTTGTTCCAGGTAGGAAAGCGTTTCCGCCATGGCAGAAGGGCTGGTTTTGGCAGTCCTCATTGGTTCGGCGTCCACCTTCCCTTGCTCGGACTGCTCCTTATCGGTCGAACTGGGGGTCTGCTCTTGGATGTGGTGAGAGGTCTTGCGCTGGTCGGTGGCCATCACTTCGGAAATGGAAAGGAGGGACTTCAGACCCTTGTTATGGATGATCAGGTGTCCTGTTGCCACAAAAAGCTTCAAAGAGACAATGGCGAGCATTCCCACCACGAGCAGTATACCAATGGCGAAAGCAACCTTCTGCTTCATGCTGCGGGTTCCTCCTGGTTTCGTCTAGAGTGGGCTTCGCTTCTTAAATTCGCTCACCCCGGACCTCTCGTCCAGACCTGCCTGCTCCCTCTTGGCCTGCTCCCTGCGATAAGCAGCGCGGTCCTTGTCATCGGTGACTTCGAGCATCTTGAGCTCCCGTTCCCGCTGCCGGAGGAGTTCCTTCGCATCGGCGACCCCTTTGGCCAACTCCTCCAGTTCCCTGTTCAATTGAAGCAATTGTTGTTCCATGGCGAGAAAATAGTCCTGGAAAAGTTGGTATTCGGAGGCTTTTATCCCGGCCTGCCGTTTGGCCTCCAGGGAAATGACGGCCTGCTCTTTTTCGGCCGTTGTTTTCTCGATGAGAGTGTGCAGTACCTGATAGTGTTTCAGGGCGGCGGCGAGTTCGGTCTGTGCCTGAGTCAACAGATATTGACGATATTTCAACAGAGCATGAAAGCGAAATTTGTAAGCCATCTTACACTTTGCTACCCGGCGGGTCAGCTTTGGAACAATGCCGCCAGGGCTTCCCGGGCTTCGGCCAGGGAGCAGTTTTCGTCAACAGGTTGGCGGAGGAACTGACAGAACTTGTCATACATGGCAATAGCGTAATCGGTGTCGGGGTTGGTGCCGACAGCGTAGGCACCGATATTGATCATATCTTCATTGGCTTCATAGCGGGCCAGGGTTCGCACAAAGCGGACGAGGGGTTCCCGTTGCTCTTTGGTCAGCAGCGCGTCTGTCAAACGGCTGACGCTCTTCAGGACGTTGATGGCGGGGTACTGGTGTTTGTGCGCCAGCTTGCGATCGAGCACGATATGACCGTCGAGGATCGAGCGAAGGGCATCGGCGATAGGATCTTCAAGATCGTCACCTTCGACGAGAACGGTATAGAGTCCGGTGATAGAGGCGCTTTCGAAGTTGCCCGCGCGTTCGAGAAGGTTTGGCATATGGGTGAAGACACTGGGCGTATAACCTTTGGTCGTGGGCGGTTCGCCGGCGGCCAGGCCGATTTCCCGGCCGGCCATGGCAAAACGGGTTACGGAATCCATCATGAAGAGCACGTCCTGCCCCTGATCTCGGAAGTACTCGGCGATGCTGCAAGCCAGGTACGCCCCGCGCAGGCGAATGGTGGCCGGCTGGTTGGAGGTGGCCACCACCACCACGGAATGACTCAAACCCGCGCGGCCGAGCTCGTTTTCGATGAATTCGTTGACCTCCCTGCCGCGCTCCCCGATGAGGGCGATCACGTTGACCGGGGCGGTGGTATGGCGGGCCATCATGCCCAGCAGGGTGCTCTTGCCGACCCCCGAGCCGGCGAATACGCCCATCCGCTGTCCTTTTCCCACGGGCAGCAGGCTGTTGACGCTGCGCACGCCGACATCAAGCTGCTCGGTGATGAGTGGTCGGCGGAGGGGATTGACGACCTTGGTCAGGAGCGGGTAGGGGGTGCCCGGCGGCAGCGGGCCCTGGTCATCGATGGGATTTCCCATGCCGTCAAGGATTCGGCCCAGGAGGCCGGGGCTGGCGGGAAGGGTGTGGGCCTGGGGACACCATGAGACGAGGGCGCCCGGCTGAATCCCATCAAGAGCGGTCAGGGGGCTGAGCTTGAGGCGCTTTTGATGGAAACCGACCACCTGCGCATAAATGGGAGAGTTACTGTCACCGTAGGTGATGCGAAAGATATCTCCCAGAGCCGCATCCACTCCGCCGACCTCGATCATGTTCCCCACCAGCTGAACCACTTTGCCGGATATCTCCCAGTGGGCACAGCTTTCGATGGCCGCGGCGCGACCTTCAAGGCCCAGGCAGTCTTCAGACAAGGCTGTGGTCAGGGATTGACTCATCATTTCTCAGGGCCTGCTCGATAAGGCTGAACCGTTTTTCCAGAGAAGCGTCAAAAAGCTGAACATCACTTTCCGCCCGACAGCCACCCCGCTGCATATGGGGCTGTGCCACCAGGGTGAAGGTACGGCCCGTCCGCTCGCTCAGGCTTTTCAGGTCGAGGTGTTGTTCCAGCAGGGCCAGGTCGTCGGCATGAACACTGATCGTGAGAGTGTGGTTTTCGGCCGTCTCCTGCAGCAGGGTCTCGATGAGCTGAGCCAACTGGGTGTGGTCTGTTGACAGTTCTCGTCGAACGATATGGCGGGAAATCGTGAGACACATCTGGATGAGCCAGTCCCGATACTGGTCAAAAATGGTCTGCGGGGTTTGCTGCAGGCTGTCCAGAAGTCTTTCGAGATGCTCTTTGACGATGGCCATGCTGCGCTGGCCGACTTCAAAGCCATCCTTCTGTCCCTGCTCATAACCTTTCCGATAGGCCTCTTCTTCCAGTTCCTGGGCCTTCCGTTCGGCATCGAGGAGCAGCGTTCGGACGGAATTCTCGGCCTCGGCAGCGCCATCCGGGTCCCGCAACGGCGCCGCGGTCTTGCTCAGCTGATTGGTCCTGTCCGGCCGGGAGCGCCTCTGCTGCTGTAATTCAGTAAACCCGAAAGGCAGCACGGATTCCGGTTCCTCGACCTGAGCTTTGATGATCTTAGACAAGAGGATCTCCGCCTTCACCCGCCATGAGCAGGATCTTGCCCTCCTTCTCCAAGCGCCTTGCGGCGTTGATGATATTCTGCTGGGCCGATTCCACTTCGCTCAGGCGGACCGGACCCATCACGCTCATGTCCTCTTCGAGGATTTGCGCGGCACGCTTGGACAGGTTTCCAAGAATCTTCCGCTTGAGTTCTTCGGATGCGGTCTTGAGCGCCAGGGTCAGATCCTCACTCTTGACTTCCTTGAGGAGCTCACGGATGCCCTGATCATTGACACCGGCAAGATCTTCGAACACAAACATCAGCTTACGAACCTTTTCCGCCAGCTCCTCATCAAAATCTTCCAGGGCCTGCAAGATCTTCTCTTCCGTCCTCTTATCGCAGTTGTTCAGAATTTCGGCTGCCACCTGGACTCCGCCAAGGATCTGATTGCTGCCCTTTTCAACCGATAGCAGCTCTTCCTGCAGAACAGCGTCCACTTCGCGGAGGAGGTCAGGTGGCACCGTCTCGAGATGGGCAATACGATTTAATACCTCAAACTGGAGCGGTTCGGAAAGCAAAGCCAGAACCTGGCCGGATTTCTCGGAACCGAGGTGTGCCAGAATGATGGCAATGGTCTGTGGGTGCTCGCTATGAATAAAACCGGCCAGGACCTTGGGGTCAACGTCCCGCACATTCTTGAACAGGATCTCTTCTCGCTCTTTCTCAAGCTTCAGCCGGACGGCTTCAGCCTCTTCCCGGTCGAGCACGCTGGGCAGCAGGTTGTTGAAGAAATCATCGCCGGTGGTGAAGATGGCATCGGTAGAGGTGAACATGTGACCGAATTCCTCCATCACCTCCGCGAGGGTTTCCCGCTTCACCTCCTGTATGTTGCACATGCTCGACCCCAGCTGTTTGATTTCGTCCGGACTGAGCGTCTTCAGGAGCTGGGCGGAGGTTCTTTCGCCAAGATACATCAGGAAAGCAGCGGCCTTTTCGGGGCCCGTCAACTTGGCCATGGTTTAGGTCCCTTCCCGGAGCCACGTGCGAATGATTTCTCTCGCCTTGTCAGGGTCTCGTTCGACGAACCCTTCAATCCGGTCGCGCATGGACGGGAAGCCCTCCGGCTGGCCTTCCGGCGCTCCAAGGAGGCTACCCGGCGCTCCCGCAGCCGTTCCCGGCAGAGCGGGGTGCGATTGAGGGGGAGCCAGCGCCGGTTTTTGGAGCGGCATCTGCTGGAACTTCTTGATAATTGGTCGGATCACCAGGAAGAATAGCAGAATCAGCAGTAGCGTATTCATGAGCAGCTTCTGATGGCTCTTCAACATTTCCAGCCAGCGGTTTTTCGGGCTCACCTCCTCCATGAGGCCCAGATCGGCCGTGAAGGGCACATTGGAGAGGGTGATCTGGTCGCCGCGGGCATCGTCATAACCGACTGCTTTCTTGACGATTTCTTCGAGGGATTTCAGTTGTTCCGGGGGACGACCCACGAACACCGGTTTGGCCTGGCCGGTGGCATCCGGTTTGTTTTCGTAGGCGCCATCCACCAGCACCGCCACCGATAGTTTCTTGATGGTTCCTGGAGCTTGTACGACCTTGCGGCTGATGTGATTCATTTCATAGTTGACGATTTCCTGGTGACGATTCTGCTTCTTCTGCGGGTCCTTGGGCTGCCCTTCGGTCAGCTTGGTTTCAATGTTGACCGGGCTGTCGGGGTTGCCTCGGGGGGTGGCATCCTGCCCTTCGTGGCTTTCCACCCGGCGATGATGACTGCGCACCACCGAACTGTCAGGATCGAAGGTTTCCTGTTGGATCTGGGTTTGATTGAAATCCAACTCGGCGGTGACCCTCGAGATCACCCGCGACGCGCCAAGCACCTGTTCGAGCATGGTCTGGACCTTCTGCCGCAGGTTCTCTTCCATCTGGTGTTTGTATTCGAGCTGGGTGGCGGATGCCTGGAGGGGACTGTCGGAAGGGTTCTTCTTAAAGATCACCTGGCCGTCGGTGCTCATGATGGTCACGCGGTCTTCCTCCAACCCTTTGACAGCACTTGCCACCAGGTGAACAATGCCCTGCGTCTGACGCTGGTTGAGGCGGGCTCCGGGCTGCAGCTTCAAGACCACCGCGGCGCTTGCCGGCTTCTTG
>Ga0302250_1000527_pt1 | contig 36472 bp, 25 predicted proteins | sample AAG_RA_Asp_MG_FD_193536 | JGI IMG/M metagenome (GOLD analysis project Ga0302250, IMG submission 193536) | Enriched activated sludge microbial communities from anaerobic digester in WTTP, New Holstein, Wisconsin, United States - AAG_RA_Asp | ecosystem: Engineered > Bioreactor > Anaerobic >...
CTGCCAATGACTCGGTCAGGACCCAGGCCGGCAGCGCGGTCTCGGGCAATGTCCTCACCAACGATTCCGATCCCGACGGCGATCCTTTGGTGGTGACATCCACCCCGGTGGTCCCGCCCGCCCACGGCGAGCTTGTCCTCAACCCGGATGGCACCTTTACCTATACCCCGACCCCGGGCTGGGCCGGCATCGATTCCTTCGTCTATCAGGTCTGCGACACCAGGGTGCCCCCCCTCTGCGATCAGGCCACGGTGGTCATCACCGTCGAGGAGCTGCCTCCTCCGCCCAATCAGGCGCCGGTGGCTGCCAACGATTCGGTCAAGACCCAGGCCGGCAGAGCGGTTTCGGGCAATGTCCTCACCAACGATTCCGATCCCGACGGCGATCCTTTAGTGGTGACCCCCACCCCAGTGGTCCCGCCCGCCCACGGCGAGCTCATCCTCAACCCGGATGGCACCTTTACCTATACCCCGCCCCCGGGCTGGGCAGGGGTAGATTCTTTCGTCTATCAGGTCTGCGACACCAGGGTGCCGCCCCTCTGCGACCAGGCCACGGTGGTCATCACTGTCGAGGAGCTGCCTCCGCCGCCCAATCAGGCGCCGGTGGCACAGGATGACTCGGTCAAGACCCAGGCCGGCAGCGCGATCTCGGGCAATGTCCTGACCAACGATTCCGATCCCGACGGCGATCCTCTGGTGGTGACCCCCACCCCGGTGGTCCCGCCCGCCCACGGCGAGCTCGTCCTCAACCCGGATGGCACCTTTACCTATACCCCGACCCCGGGCTGGGCAGGGGTAGATTCCTTCGTCTATCAGGTCTGCGACACCAGGGTGCCCCCCCTCTGCGATCAGGCCACGGTGGTCATCACCGTCGAGGAGCTGCCTCCGCCGCCCAATCAGGCCCCGGTGGCACAGGATGACTCGGTCAGGACCCAGGCCGGCAGCGCGATCTCGGGCAATGTCCTCACCAACGATTCCGATCCCGACGGCGATCCTCTGGTGGTGACCACGACTCCGGTGGTCCCGCCCGCCCACGGCGAGCTCATCCTCAACCCGGATGGCACCTTTACCTATACCCCGACCCCGGGCTGGGCAGGGGTAGATTCCTTCGTCTATCAGGTCTGCGATACCGATGTGCCGCCCCTCTGCGACCAGGCCACGGTGGTCATCACCGTCGAGAAGCTGCCTCCTCCGCCCAATCAGGCGCCGGTGGCTGCCAATGATTCGGTCAAGACCCAGGCCGGCAGCGCGGTCTCGGGCAATGTCCTCACCAACGACTCCGATCCCGACGGCGATCCTTTGGTGGTGACCCCCACACCGGTGGTCCCGCCCGCCCACGGCGAGCTCATCCTCAACCCGGATGGCACCTTTACCTATACCCCGACCCCGGGCTGGGCCGGGGTAGATTCCTTCATCTATCAGGTCTGCGACACCAGGGTGCCCCCCCTCTGCGATCAGGCCACAGTGGTCATCACCGTCGAGGCGCCGCCGGCCCCGGTACCCTATATCGAGGCTGTGCCCACTCTCGTCACTGTGGGCAATCCCGTCCGGGTCCAGGTCATGGTCGACAACCCGGTCGCACTCTGGGACCTCTGGATCTACCTCGCCGATGGCGAAATCGACAGCAGCTATGCTGACGCATTCGTGCAAAAAACCGTTCTTGTTCCCGATAAATGGTATCAGATTGATCCCGACTACAAACCCTCCCGTCTGACGACCACTGCCAAGCAGGAGATCATCAAATTCGAGATCCGCATCCTGGATGAATACGGCAACAGCGCCAAAGCCGAGACCGGTGTGATGGTGCACGAGGCCAACGATCTTTCGCTGGATCGCAATACCTACGAGCCCGATATCCAGGAGCCCCTGCAGATCAAGTTCAGGCTCAGCTCCAGCCGTTCAGCCCGGCTCGATCTCTACGACATCGCCGGCCGTCACATCTCGATGCTGACCGAAGAGGTCTTCCCCTCCGGATGGACCACCTATTACTGGAACGGCCTCACCAACGAGGGCGTCAAGGTCGGCAGCGGCGTCTATATCGTGACCCTGCTCTCGGATGATTACAAGGACTGGAAAAAATTCATGATTGTGAGATAAGCATGACTAGTGGAATTCACATAATGCCCAGGAAAATCCCTCCCCTCTGCCGTGCGCTGGCGGTCTCTCTGCTGTTCTATCTATGCGCCGCGGGGGCGGCGACAGGCCAGGTGCGCTCAGGCGCCGCATTTTTAAAGATGCTGCCTGGGACCAGATTGCAGTCGATGGGCAGCAGCTTCACCGGAGTGCTCGATGAGATGCATGCCCCCTATGCCAATCCCGGCACCGGCGGGCTGCTGCGTCAGTGGTACTGGTCAGCTTCCTACACCAAGTGGTTCGCCGGGGTCTACAACGCCTCCTTTCTCTACGGACAGCGCGTGCCGACCCCCTGGAGCCGTAATTCCCATCTCAATCTCGGCCTGATTTATCAGGGGGTTCCCGAATTCGACAGCTCCGACAAATATGTGGCCGCCGAGTCGGCGCATGACTTTCTGGTCTCGGCCAACCTCGGCCAGCCCATCTCCGTGATCACACCGAACCTCTCGGCGGGCACCACCCTTAAATATTACCAGAGCAATCTGGGCACTTATGACGCACATGCCTTCATCTATGATGTCGGCATGATGTACCGCACCCCCCGTTTCAATTTCATCGGCGGCAGTTCCAGTCCGCTGCGCTACGGCATCCTCGCCGGCGGCATCTCGGTGACCAATCTTGGCGGGGAGATCCAGTATATCTCCGTCGGCACGCCCCTGCCTCGCGCCCTGCGAGCCGGTCTCTCCTTCAATGCCGGCACCCACAGCGGACTGCAGCTGCAGCTCTCGGCCGACTATCAGAAGCGCCGCGATGAGGGCGAGAATTACGCCTTCGGCGCGGAGGTGGCCTGGGCCCAGCGCTTCGCCATCCAGGGCGGCTACGACACCAACATGGATCTGATGAACCAGTTCACCTTCGGCCTCTCGGTGCGCCTCGATGACCAGAATACCCCGGTCAAATCGGTTCTGCCGGGCGAAAACAACGCCCTGCGCGTCGACCTGGCCTCGATCGACGAGAAGGATTTCTTCTCCAACACCTATCGCGGCACCGTGAGCCACATCCCGATCGGTCCGGAGAGCTTTACTTTCGAAGCCCCGGCCATGGATGCCTGGGTGGACACCGGCACGGTGGCGCTGAAGTGGCGCCAGAGCCGCGAACCAGACCTGTTCGATGAACTGCGTTATGCCGTCCTGGTCGATCAGGACAGCACCAAGCTCGCCCGCTTCATGATGAACCTGGATGAGGATCTGCCCCGGCTCCAGGCTAACAAGGGAGGCTATCTCCGTTCCGAATCCGAGTTCACCGCCAACTCTCTGACCATGCCCCTCCTGCGTGGAGGCGACTATTACTGGTCCGTCATCGCCTATGATCTCGACTGGCACATGCGTCCGGCCAGCCACAAGGGTCGCACCATCGCCCACTTTCACATCCCGGTCACCGATGTGGCAGTCGAATCGATCACCTTCGACTATTTCCCCTGGCTGACGGTGGATGATTACCACGGCATGCTCCGCATCAAGGTCGTCAACAAGGGGGAGCGGCTGATTCCGCAGACCGTTCTCAGCCTCACCGATTCCCTCGAGACCACCTTGCCTGGATTGAGCCAGTCGGCGCCGGGGGCGACCCAGGTGCTGAAGCGCATTAGCCTCAACCAGTTCAAGCCCGGTGAGGAGCGCATCTTCGAGCTGGAATGGCGCACTCCCGACCTGGGACGCCACTGCTTGACCGCCTTCGTCGACGAGGAACAAAAGATCCGCGAGGACGACGAGGAGAACAACCGTTTCTCCGCCCCCTTCTTCACCATCCCCAAGGGCTCCATCGCCGCCAAGGATACGGTCAATGCGGTCAATTTCGCCACCAGGACCTATGATCTGCCGATCATCACCGAGATCTGTTTCGATTCCCTCAGTGCAAGGGTCAAGGACGAATACCTGCATGCCCAGCTGATCGGGCCGATTCTCGATACCCTTTCGACGCGGCTGCAAAGCGACCGCTCCCTGCATATCACTCTGCAGGGATTTGCCGATCCCAACTCGGGCGAATACGATGTTGCTCTGGCTAATCTCCGCAGCCAGGCGGTGCAGGACTCGATGCTCGTGCGCGGGGTGCTGCCTGCACAGATCACCATCGTGCAAGGCGAAGTGCTGCCGAAACGCTATATTCCGAACAAGGCGGAGGATGCCCGCTGGGTCTTTCAGGAACGGCGCTTTGTCAGGATCACCGCCGAAGACCGCGACCAGAGCGTCCTCTTCCAGCCCATCCCCTTCCGGGATACGGAGCACCTGGCGCTGCCGGTTAATTACCTGGCCATCATCCGCGGCTATGTGCCCATTTCCGGCTCCTGCCTGGTGCTGAGTAACTCGACGGTGGCGGACACCCTCAGCGTGCAGGAGTACTTCCAGCGCGGGGATCTCAAGGGCAGCCTGGAATGGAAGATCCTCGACGAAAAATATCCGGACATCCAGGTCTGGCTGGAAAAACCGAGCGAATACATCATCTCCCTGCAGGACTCCCTCGGCAGGGAGTTCAAATCCCGGCCAAGGTCGGTCTATCTGGCCAAAAAGACCTATATCCAGGAGCACACCATCGCCTTTCCGCTCAAGTTCGACCGGACCGATCCCCTTTACAATTTCTATTGGGCCAACATCTTCCGCTTCATCCGCAATATCATCACCGAGCCGACCTACCGCTTCCGCTTTTTCGGCCATGCCTGTGCGATCGGACCGGAGGCCTACAATCTGCGGCTCTCGGATGAACGCGCCAAGGCCTTCCACAAGGGCTTTCTGGATTATACCTTCCGGAATTATCCGGAACTGTATGACCGCGTGAAACGCCAGACCGACCGGCCGCAGGGATTCGGGGAGACCCGGCCGGCCAGCATCATGCGCAGCACCGGAGAGATCACTCTGATCGGCGACAACAGCACCCCGACCGGGCGCAAGATCAACCGCCGCATCGAAATCAACTTTTTCAGCACTGAAAACGTGCTCAAGAAGCAGTAAACGAAAAAAGGGCGTCTTGAAGACGCCCTTTTTTTTAATATACTTTCGCAGCGTGCGGCCACTCCATCATGTATCGCTTTTTCGGCTGTCCGGACGGCTGTTTTTGATCCACGTGCCGAGAAAGCTTGATACCCCCCAAAATCTCGGTCCCACCCAAAGATAATTAAATAAAAAATAGTATTTAACCTGCCAGAAAGACCAAGCAAAATAAATGGCCTCATGACGAGGGCACAGGCCGAGAGCATGCTGGAAATCGTTCGGCGGGATTGGGGTACGCTGTGCCAGGAGTCAGGTGGGATCCAGATTTCGGGGGTACCCTGCCGAGAAAGTACTTGACTTTCTCGTAAAAAAGTGTAACTTATATGTGCTATCGCGGGGTGGAGCAGTCTGGTAGCTCGTTGGGCTCATAACCCAAAGGCCGCAGGTTCAAATCCTGCCCCCGCTACTCATTAAAGCCAGCCGGTATTCGCCGGTTGGCTTTTTTATTGGCTGGTGATTTTGGTGCTGCCGTGCATTACGCTGGTCATCAGGTTCGCTGCGCCCGCCTCAGCCAAGAAATTTCCTTGTTCCTGAAATCCCGATTTTGTAACTTGCTCGCATCTCAAGCAGTGTTCACACCAGCCTGATCCGGAGATGAGAAGAGCATGAAAAAACAAATCTACGCCAGCCTCATCGGACTGAAACCGGAATACCGGGAACGCTACATCGTGCTTCACCGCCACACCTTTCCGCAGGTCCTGCAGCGTATCCACGCCTCCCATATCACCGACTATTCCATCTTTCTCAGGGATGATCTCCTTTTCAGCCGCATGGTTCATGAGGGCGGGGAGTACGAAGCCGACATGGCCGCGATGGCGGATGATCCGGTCACGCAGGAATGGTGGAAGCTCACCGATCCCATGCAGCAGCCCCTGCCGGAGCGGCGTGAAGGGGAATGGTGGGCCGCTTTAACTCCCCTGTGCTCGGGTCACTCCCCCGGATGGCGCCCGGGTACTGACTCCATACGCTGCGCTTTCACCGCCCCCGCCCCTCTGACCCTGCCGGGGGATGCCCCCCTGGCGGTGGAGGCCCCCGGCTCCTGGGAGCTCTACAGGAGCGCCAACGCCTGCTACCTCTATCTGGAAGCCCAGCAGGCAAAAGCCATGACCGGCCTCGTCGCTCTGCTCACCGCCCGCCTCGGCCTGGCGGAGAGTATGGCGGAGATGGAGGAGGTCTTCCACACCACTGCTCCCGGACGCCCCGCCGCGCTCCCCAAAAAAGTATTCGTCACCGGCTGCTTCGACATGCTCCACAGCGGCCACGTCGCCTTTCTCAACGAAGCGGCCCAATTCGGCGACCTCTACGTCTGCATCGGCTCCGACGCCAACGTCCACCATCTCAAGGGACGCTATCCGGTCAACTCCCAGGATGAGCGCAAGTACATGATCGACGCTCTCGCCAGCGTCCACGAATGCCGCATCAACTCCGGCTGGGGGATCATGGATTTCGAGAAGGAGCTGCGCGACATCCTGCCGGACATCTTTCTGGTCAACGAGGACGGCCACACCCCGGCCAAGCAGGCCCTGTGCAGGGAGATGGGCATCGAATACAAGGTACTCAGACGCATTCCACACGCCAATTTGCCGGTGCGCTCGACCACCGCCCTGCGCACTGAATGCACCATCCCCTTCCGCATCGACATCGCCGGCGGCTGGCTCGACCAGCCCTTTGTCTCCAAACACCACCCCGGTGCCGTCCTGACCATCAGCATCGAACCCACCGTCGAGTTCAACGAACGCAGCGGCATGGCCTCGAGCACCCGCCGCAAGGCCATCGAGCTCTGGGGCAACGAGATCCCCCACGGCAGCTACGAACAGCTCGCCCGCATTTTGTTCAGCTTTGAAAATCCCCCCGGCACCCGCGAGGTGGCCGGCTCCCAGGATGCCCTCGGCATCGTCTTCCCCGGCCTCAACCGCCACGACTATGACAACCATTACTGGCCTTTAAAAATCACTACAGTCGATGACGAGGGCCTCCTCACCTGGCTGGAAAAACACCTCTGGCTGGTGACCCTGGGACCGCGCGTCAGCTCCTATGATGTCCTCAGCGACACCCACATCGACCGGGAGGGGGCCGAGGCGCTGGCCGAGGCCACGGATGAATGCTGGCAGGCCATCCTCACCCGGGATCTCTCCGCCTTCGGCACTGCCGTGCGCCGCTCCTTCGAGGCCCAGGTCGCCATGTTCCCCAACATGGTCGATGAGGCGGTGCGCTCCACCATCGTGCAGTACCGCGACCAGGCCCTCGGCTGGAAACTCTCCGGCGCCGGCGGGGGCGGCTATCTTATCATGGTCTCCCGCCAGCCCATCGAAGGCGCCATGCAGATCAGGATCAGGAGGAAAAACACCCTCTGATGCCGCACGCGCACGAATCCGCCCGTTCCTTCCGACCGCTTCTGCTCGTCTGGATCGCCCTTTGCCTTCCCCTGCTCTTCCTCGGCTACGGCAGCGACTATGACGCCTGGCGCGTCGCCATGACGGCGGAAAAACTCTGGACGAGCGGGATCTATACCCCCTCCCGCTCGCTCGGATTTCCCCTCTACGAGCTGATGATCACCCCCCTGGTCGCCCTGGGCGGCTGGACGCTCAGCAATCTCCTCTCCCTCGCCGCCGGACTGCTCATCTTTCTGGCCCTGCGCCGCCTCGCCCGCGCCGGCCACTTTCGCCATCCCCGCCTCGTCATCGCCACCCTGCTTTTCATGCCGGTTTTCTATAAAAACGCCACTGTCACCATGGATTATCTGCCCGCCCTGGCCTGTCTGATCTGGAGCTATCTCTTCCTCCAGGAGCGGGCCCCGGACAAGGCGGCCCTGCTCATCGGCCTCAGCACCGGCTTTCGGCCGACGGGTTTGCTCTTTATGCTTCCCCTCCTCCTCCACCTCCGCCTCACCGGCCACAGCTGGCGCGCCCTGTTCCGCGCCGCGCTCCTCTGCGCCGCAGCCGCCCTGCTTGCCTGTTCGCCCCTCTTTTTCGCGCAGGAGTTCGGCGCGCCGGCCCCGGCACCGCGCAGCAGCCTCCTCCAGCATATCGGGCTGATCGCCTTTCACGGCCTGCGCTTTCTCGGCGTGGTCCAGAGCCTGCTGCTCCTCCTGCTGCTGATGTTCACCCTGCGCCGGCGGCCGCAGTCGCATGCACCAGGCGGCTTTACCCCTTTTCACCTGCTCAACATCGCCCTCTGGGCCGGACTTTTTCTACTCCTCCCCGATGAACCCGAGTACCTGCTGCCCGCCCTGCCCTCCCTCCTCTTTTTGCTCGATCGTTTTCTCCAGCACAGAAGCTTCGCCGCCGCGGCCGCCATCCTGCTCTCCTACCACGTCATCCAGCTCGAGCTTCGGCCCGAGCTGCCCGACGCCCTGCAGCTGCGACCCCGCCTCGCCGCCGGCTATACCGTAGAGGATCTCAGCGACCGCATCTTCAAGCTCTCCTCCCGCCGGATCGCTACACAATACAGGCCGGAGCAGCCGACCTGCCTCATGTTCGGCCTGCCCTGGATCCCGGCGGTCAATCCGGACTGGGTCTATGATGCGGAGCTGGGAGTCTACAAACAGAAAGAGGGGGAATTCTGCCTCTCCGGCAGGATTACCGATCGCGGACAGATCGAAAGGCTCAAACAGCGGGGGATGCGGCTGGTCGCCTGGCGGCTGGCGGTGTGGGACTATCTGCGCACCGGCAGCGCGGCCTGGGGGGATGATGTGGAGCTGCTGGAAGATCTCCGCACACTTTTCCCCGAGCGGATCCGCGGCAAGGCGCTCAACGAGAGATAATAAAAAAGGGATGGCGATTGTATCGCCATCCCTTCAGCTGCTGAAAATTGATAACTAGAGCTGGAAGCGGTAGCCCACCTTTATGGTCCAGGCGTTCATGCCCCAGGAGTCGTCGCTCTCATCCTCGGCGGCGCTCTTCATGAGCTCGAAATCGCCTTCATCGGTATCCTCTCCGCTTTTGCGGCTGACGATGTTGTAGTTGAACTCGGCGAAAAAGTTCTTGTTGAAATCGACGCCGGCGCCAAGGATAAAGCCGATGGCGGGATCAATCTTCATATCATCCTCTTCCTCCTCGCCCATGTAGCTCATCTTGATGTTGGCATCGCCGAGAAAGTAGCCGACGCCCGCTTTGATGAAGGGGGAGAGATTGGCCTGGCTGACGTAGTACTTGCCATAGCCGCTGATGATGGTCGAATTGAAGGCGGTTTCGGTCTCCACGCCGAAAAAATCCGCTTCGAACTTGTACCCGCCGATGGCATTGAAGGCCTCGAGGCCGACTTCCACATTCGGGGCCACATTAAAACCGAACTGGATGCCAAGGGGGAGGGTTCCGGCTGCATCTTCCTGGTCTTCGAAGGCGCTCATGGTGTAGCCGGTATAAACCGAAAAGGTATTGTTGGTCTGGGCCATGCCCGCACCGACCAAAAGAGCCAGCATGAGAGCCACTGCGCTTCTGATTTTCATCTCTATCTCCTTGTTTTTGTGGTTCTATTTGCCTGGCAACGCTGCCGTACACTACCCCCTTTATGGTTGAGAAAACAACACGGCCGCCGGACTTATTCCGGCGGCCGTAAGGTTTTTTGCCGATTTTACCCAACTGTCGGGATCTGTGGCCCAAACAGGGGCATTGTTCAGGTGTACCATGCCCTGCCCAGGCCTCCGGGTATAGTACATTTCCAGGTGAGGTGAAGAGGCCGAAGCTGGTTTCCTCAGCGTCGGTTCTCCTGCATCTTAGCCTCGACGGATATTTCGGTGTGCGGGATGGCTTCCAGTCTTTCGCGGGGGATTGGCGAACCTGTGACCCGGCAGACGCCGTAGGTCTTGTTCTTGATGCGCTCGAGCGCCCGGTCGAGATAGCCGATGAGCGATTTTTGCCGTTCGATCTGGATATAGACGTAATCCAGATGCATGGTGTCAGTGCCGGCGTCCGCCATGTGGTAGCTGTAGGCGGAGTCGGTGGAGCCCTCTTCGTTTCCGGCAGCAAGATACTTTTCAAGCCGCTCGATCTCTTCGAGCGCGGCCGCCTTTCTCTCCAGGATCAGCTGACGGAAATAGTTGAGCTCCTCGTCGTTGAAGGGAGTATTTGGATTGATTTTACCTTGCGCCACTACGGATGCCCTGTGTCGACTATTGATAGCCATAGCCTCCTCCTCACATGGTTGCCGTCAGCAGATGTCTCGGCGGTAGTATGACCGCCACCCCAAATAGCCATCAAAAGCGGATGAATGCCTATTGTGTGGATTAAGTATACCAACTTAAGGGGCAATAAGCAACTCTTTTTTTAGTCCCGAAAGCGGTTTGCCGAGCACGACCGCGAGGCGGTGCGGGTGCAAATAGTGCTTGAAATTGAAGATATTTTATATTATCATTCAGGATAACAGCGAAGCAAAGGTGCCGATCATCCGCATGGTCAACAATCCTGACAAAACCCCGATCCTGCTGGTCGAGGACGATCCCGATCAAGCCCAGGTGCTCAGCTATTTTCTGGGCAACAACGGCTATGCTGTCGACTGGCAGAACGCCCCCCGTCTGGCCTACGAGGCCGCCCGCAGCAAATCCTACCAGCTCATTCTCCTCGACATCATGCTCAACGCGGAAGAGGATGGCTTCGACCTCTGCCGCCAGTTCAAGCAGGAGGAGGGGTTGAAGAGCATTCCCATCATCATGGTCACCGCCCGCGCCGATGTCAAGGATCGCGTCAGCGGACTGCGGGCCGGGGCCGACGACTATGTCATCAAGCCCTTCAGCCAGGAGGAACTGCTCGCCCGCGTCCAGGCTGTGCTGGCGCGCAAGCACTATTTCGATTTCAACGAAAAATACCGCGCCCTGCTCGAGAATTCCGATGATATCGTGCTGTTTCTCAACCTCGAGGGCGAGATCGAGCAGACCAACCACCAGGCGGCGGTCAAGCTCAAGGGTCTCACCCGCCCCGGCGCGGACAAGTTCCGCCTTGTCACCCTCTTCGCTGAGCCCTTCGCCGCCAACCTGCGCCAGCTCTTCCAGCGTGTAGCCGCCGGCTTTGACGTCAGCGGCAACAACTGGCGCCTGCAGGCACCCCTCAGCGGCATGGAGATCGTCGATGTCCGCCTGGTCCCCCTCTCCCAGGGGCGACGCATCTCGGGCATGGGCTGCATCCTGCGTGACGCCACCCCCCGCGAAAAGGTCCTGCAGGAGATGGAGGCCCAAAAGCGCGATCTCGCCAGCCACCTCAAACACACCAGCGACCAGCTCGGCGAGATGCAGCAGCAGCTCATTCTCTCCGAAAAGATGGCCGTGATGGGCCAGCTCGCCGCCGGCGTCGCCCACGAGCTGCGCAACCCCCTCAATATCATCAGCACCTCGGTCTATTACCTGCGCCGCATCCTCGCCGGCGACCATCCCAAGGCGAAGGAGCATTTCGACATCCTTGAGGAGGAGATCGCCCGCTCCCAGCGCATCATCAGCAGCCTGCTCGACTTTTCGCGCAAATCCCCTCCTGAACAGAGCGATATCGACATCAATGCCGTGCTCGGCCAGACCCTCGCCCTGGTTAAAAAGGAGCTGGCCATGAACGACATCCTGGTGCGCACCGAATTCGCCCCCTCGGTCAAGGCCTGGGTTAATGTGGACGATCTCAAGCAGATCTTCCTCAACCTCATCCTCAACGCCAAAGAGGCCATGCCCTACGGGGGCAAGCTCTACATCCGCACCCTCAACGCCGACGACCATAGCGTGCAGATCCAGTTCAGCGACACCGGGGTGGGCATCCCGGAGAATATCCAGGACAAGATCTTCGACCCCTTCTTCACCTACGGCAAGGAGGGCAAAGGCACCGGCCTCGGCCTCACCATCGTCCACAGCGCCGTCGAGCGCAATGGCGGCCAGATCAGCATCCACTCGGAACTGGACAAGGGGGCGACTTTCCGCATCTCCCTGCGCCGCCGGGCCGGGGAATCCGAAAAAAAAGCTGAAAAAGCGGATTGAGGGAAAATTTCGCCTGTTCGCGGTGTTACATAACTATGGAAAAGACTCTCACTGAGGCGGATAATCATGGACCAGGCCATCAAAATTCTCATCGTCGATGACGAGGAAAACTGCCTTCGCTCCCTGCGGGATGTGCTCGAGCTGGAAAACATCAGTTGCACCACCACCAGCAGCGGCCTCAAGGGACTGGAGCTCTTCGCCCACGACGAGTTCGATATTGTCATCACCGATGTGCGCATGCCCGGAGTCAGCGGCATCGACCTTCTGCGCCAGGTCAAGCGGCTGCGGCCCGAGACCTTTGTCATCATGCTCACCGGCTACGGCTCGATCAACGATGCGGTCGCCTCGATCAAGATGGGCGCCTATCAGTATATCCTCAAGCCGGTGATCATGGACGATCTCTTCGCCCTCATCAAGGACATCACCGGCCAGATCAACCGCACCGCCGGCAGCTCCCCGCTTATGGACCTGAAGGAGCCGCTGCCGGTCGGCAAGACCATCCTCGGCCGCTCCATCCGGCTGCAAAATGTCGCCAAGCTGATCAGCAAGATCGCCTCCACCGACCTGCCCGTGCTCATCCTCGGCGAAAGCGGCACCGGCAAGGAACTGGCGGCGACGGCGATCCACCACACCAGCGAACGCGCCGCCAAACCCTTCGTCGCCATCAACTGCGCCGCCTTTCCCGACACCCTGCTTGAGAGCGAACTCTTCGGCTATGAAAAAGGAGCCTTCACCGATGCCCGCACCAGCAAGGCCGGCCGCATTGAAGAGGCCGACGGCGGCACCCTCTTCCTCGACGAGATCGGCGACATGAAGCCGGCCATGCAGGCCAAAATGCTGCGCGTGCTCGAGGAGCAGGAGTTCCAGCGCCTCGGCTCCAACAAATCACGCAGGATCGACGTCCGCCTGATCTCGGCCACCAACCGCGACCTGAGCCAGGCCATCGCCGAAAAGGGCTTCCGCACCGATCTCTACTACCGCCTCAATGCGGTGACCATCGCCATGCCCCCCCTGCGCGAGATCCCGGAAGACATCCCCCTGCTCGCCAATCATTTCGCCCGCGATTTCGCTGCGCGCTTCAACCGCGAGAGCATCAGCGTCGAGGAAGAGGCCATCGCCGCCATGCAGCGCTACCCCTGGCCCGGCAACGTCCGCGAGCTGGCCAACGCCATCCGCCGCGCCGTCGCCCTCTCGGAAGGCCCCACGATCCGCATCTACGATCTGCCCCCCCACATCATCCAGGAGGTCGCCCCCTCCTACGAGATCGAGCCGGCCCCGAGCGGGGTTCTCCTCCTCGAAGAGGTGGAGAAGGAACACATTCTCAAGGTGCTGGAGATGACCGACGGCAACCGCAGCGAGGCCGCCCAAATGCTCGGCATTCACCGCGATACCCTGCTGCGCAAGCTCAAGAAATACGGCGTGGAATAGTCCGCTTTCAGGGCAAGTTACTGTCGTATTTTTCGTTGATTTCTTAAATTGATTTTATTAGAGTTATCTTTTACACACCCCTGAAAGGGGCCCGTTTGTCGTAAATTACGGCAGGTTGGCCCCTTTTCCTCTTTCCACCCGCCTGGTTCATTATACCATTATCCATTAAATATCAATAGCTTATCAGGCCACAGATAATTATGGTATGCAGTTTGCTATGTCCAGCACTGGTAAAGAGCGGGTCTGGATACCCGCTGCAGCCGCCGCCCGGGCCCCCCTGACGATTTGCTCCATCAATACTGCCGCGGGCGGATGAAAATTAAAGACGATTATGCGGAGGAAGTGGCGGTGCGGGAAGAGAGAGAGGCGGGAAGGCCGGCCGTTTGGGCGCTTGCAGGCGCGGCGCCGCACAGCGGCTCCGGCATCGCAGCCTTTCTCCTCGGAGGGGTGGCCGCCCGATCGGGCCGGGAAGTCCTGCTTTTTCGGCCGGGGCAATGGGAAACCCCACCAAAACAGCACCATCCACCCAACCAGCCCTTGCATAGGGAGGAGATGACGGCCGTGCTCGGCCGTCTCAGCACCGGCGAACTCGCCTCGGCCGAGGGGCTCTATCACCATCTTCTCCACCTTGACCCGCAGCAGGACCCTGCGCCCCTGTGGCTGCTCGACCTGGGCTGCAGCCGTTCTCACGCCCACTGGGACCTCTTCTGGAGCTGCGATCTGGCCCTGCTGGTCACCGATCGCCGCGAGGAGAGCGATTTGCGCAGGATGGCCGGCTCGGCCTGGCAGCGCTGGCTGGAACGGGCCCTGGCCCTGGAGGATGAAAGCCTGCACGCCCAGATCCTGGCCTCGCCTCCCCCTCAGCCCGGCCGCGAGTCCCAGGACTATTTCACCAGCAGCAGGCTGCGGCAGCTCGGACGGCAGGATCCCCTGCTCTATATCGTCATCGACAAGCCTGCCACGGACAGAGGATGGCCAAAGGAGGGGGCGACTGCACCGGCACCGGAGACGCCCCTGAAAAGCGCGGGCGTGCTCTCCTGCGCTGGAGCGACCGCCCTGATGATTCGCGACCTCCACGCCCAGTTCAACCTCCTCCCCCATGCCGCGCAGGCGTGGCTGCTCAACCGGCTGCAGGCACGGCTCAACCAGGCCTCCCCGGGAAGCAGCGCCCAAAGCGGGGAAAAAGCGCGCACCATCCAGCACGGCTTCTATACCCGGCTGGAGGGCCGGCAGATCCTCAATATTGACCTGAATTTTTTCGACGTCGCGGCGGTTGTTTCGCCCTTTGCCGCCACCGACGATGAACTATAAGCTTCTCCTCACACCCGACACGTACCCGAAGACGGGACCTTTGTCTGGCCGGCCCAGGGCCGCGACCGGAAGGTTGGCCAGGCAAAGGCCCGTTACGGCGGGCGAGGAAACCGTTGTTCCACCCGACACTGAAAAGGGACGGTAGTCGTTCTTCGCAGCGGTTGTTGCGCACCATCGCAGGCACCCACAGCTCGGCATCTGAGTACAGCAGCCTGGTGGCATCGCTTGAAAGGCATCCTTCGACAGGCGAACGCATACGACATCCGCAACCTGAGAACTATCGTCCCTTTTTATTTTCCCCCCTCTCCCCTGCTTTAATTCCTGATATACCCCACACTCTGGCTCCCACCCGGGGGTATGCAGCACAAGGTGCCAGGTGGGAGCCAGATTTCGGGGATACCCGCTGCTTTTTTTTCCCTTGATTATTGCGATGATATATGTAAATTTAACTGGAAAACGCCACCAGCGTTTCGTGCTTGAACGCGGCGGCTGCGGGGGAGTGCGGCGATTTCGCCCCTGGCCCTGATCAGGAACCCTTTGTGTGCGAGGTCGTGTATGGCGAAGATCTTGATAGTCGATGATGAACAGGATGTTCTCGAAACCCTCCCCGAGGTAGTGCGCAAGTGGGGACACGAGACCTTTGCAGCCAAGAACGGCGTCGAAGCCCTTCTGGCCCTGCAGCAGCAGAACTTTGATTTCATCGTGACTGATGTCAAGATGCCCGAAATGGACGGGATGGAGCTGCTGCAAAAGATCCAGGAATTCGACAAAAACGTCATGGTCATCTTTTTGACCGGTTACCCCTCCCTCGATTCGGCGATCACGGCCATGCGCAGTGGGGCCTACGACTATCTGGTCAAGCCGGTCAATCTCGATGAGCTCAAACTCCGCATCGAGCGCGGCCTGGAGCGCAAGGAGCACATCAAGGCCCTGCCGCTGCTGCGCGGACTCAACTGGGCCCTGCTGGTCTCGATCCCCCTCTGGCTGCTGCTCGGCTACATCCTGACCAAACTCCTGCGTTGATCCTGTCTTCCCTTTATGAGAGGCTTCCATGATTAAGCTAAAGATGCCGCTGCTGGCCCCGGAGGTCGACGCGGCCGCCCTCAAGGCTGTGCAGCCCGCCGTGCGCCGGGTCGTCGACCAGCTCTACAAGGGGCGCTGCCCCGGCAGCGACATGCTCGGCTGGCGCGACCTCCCTCTCAAGGAGGACAGTGCGGAGCTGCGGCAGATACAAAAGCTCGCCCGGAAAATCCGCCAAAAAGCCGATCTCTTCATCGTCGTCGGCATTGGCGGCAGCTACCTGGGGGCGCGCGCTGCGATCGAGGGGCTATCCCCCGCCCTGCCGGGCAACCGCTCCGGCCCCGAGATCCTCTTCCTCGGCAACCATCTCGACGCCGACTATGCCGCCGAGCTGCTCAGGTACATCAAGGGCAAAAAGTACTATGTCAATGTGATCAGCAAATCGGGCACGACGACCGAGCCCGGCATCGCTTTCCGCCTCCTGCTCGACCATCTCAGGCGCACCCTGCCCGCCAAAAAAGTCAAAGAACGGGTCATCGCCACCACCAGTCCGGTCAAGGGCGCTCTGCTCGCTATGGCGGAGGAGTTCGGCTTTCATAAATTCATTATTCCGGAGGATGTCGGCGGACGCTTCAGCGTTCTCACCCCGGTCGGCCTCCTGCCCATGGCCGTGGCCGGCATCGACATCGGCAAGATGCTGAAAGGGGCGGCCGGCATGGCCCGCCACTGCAGCGAGAACCGCACCCTGGCCAAAAATGATGCCCTTAAATATGCCGCCGCCCGCCACCTCCTCTATCTGGCCGGCAAGCCGATCGAAATTCTCGGGGTCTGGAACCCCGCCCTCCTCTATCTGGCCGAATGGTGGAAGCAGCTTTTCGGCGAGAGCGAGGGCAAGGACAAAAAAGGAATTTTCCCCGCCTCGGTGGGACTGACCACCGACCTTCACTCTCTCGGCCAGTACATCCAGGACGGCCGGCGGGATCTCTTCGAGACCTTTCTGGTCATCGACAAGAACCGCCGCAAGGTGGCGATCCCGGAGCTGGAGGGTGATCCCGACCAGCTCGGTTTCCTGGCCGGCCAACAGCTCGCCTTCGCCAACCAGCAGGCCTGGCGCGGCACCATGCTGGCCCATCGCGCCGGCGGGACCCCCAATATGACCCTGCACATCGGCAAGCGCGACGCCTTCCATTTCGGCGAGCTCTTTTATTTCTTCGAATTCGCCGTCGCCGTCAGCGGCCTGCTCCTCGGGGTCAACCCCTTTGACCAGCCCGGCGTCGAGGCCTACAAGAAGAACATGTTCGCCCTGCTCGGCGAACCCGGCCGCGAAGAAGAGAGGCGCGCCCTGGAAGAACAGCTTTTAAAAATCGACGACTCGGAATAAGGAGACCCTGTGGCCGCATCAGACCGCAAGATCATGGTAGTGGACCGTTCCACCCTCTTCGCAGAGGAATATTTTCAGGGCTTTGCGCCCGCTGCCGCGCACGACTATCAATCGCTCATCCGCGATCATTACTTCTATGAGCTGCGCGACCTCGCGGAAAAAATGCCGCAGTACAAGCAGCCCATCGCCTACGCCATCATTGTTCACAAGGAGAGCCACGAGGTTTTCGCATATCAGCGCTCGAGCAAGGAAGGGCACTACAACGAGAGCCGTCTGCGCGGCAAATGGTCCTGGGGCATCGGCGGCCACATCGACAAGATCGACATCGAGAACGGCGATCCCATCCTCGCCAGCCTTCTGCGCGAGCTGAGCGAGGAGGTGGAGATCAAACAGTACGATGATCCCGTCATCCTCGGCTATATCAACGACGATGAGACCGAGGTCGGTTCGGTCCACTTCGGCCTGCTCTACCTCATCCTGACCAGCGACCGCGGCGTGCGTCCGGCCGATGCCGAGATCGCCTGGGGCGGCTTCATGCCGGTCAGCCAGCTCGAGGAGATCAGCCAGAACAGCGAGGCCTCCGTCGAAAGCTGGTCCGAGATCAGCCTCACCCCGCTCAAGCAGGCCCTGCAAAGAAAATAATCCTTGAAAACCATCTTTACATCCACGCTCATCCTTCTTTTCTCCAGCACCTCCCCTGCTGCAGTCAGGAAGCAGCGGGGTTGGCGCTGACCCTGCCCATGGGCTGGAACAGCTGGAATCTGATTGAGGGCGAGGTCAGTGAACAGATCATCTGTGAAATCGCCGATGCCATCGCCGCCAACGGCCTGCAGCAGGCCGGCTGCTAATGGATTAATTTGCCGACAAAAGGAGAGCAGATTGTCTGGTATGGTCTATGGCCATGAAAAGCAGGTACGATTTGGATCTGTTGAGGGTTTTGGCGCTTCTCGCCGGACGTCTTTAATACCAGGTAAATATTTTAAAAAGGCTTACCATGATCAAGCGAAACGCTGGTTTGTTCCTCTTGCTGGTGCTGGCCTCTGCGGCCCAGTCGCAGGGGCAGAAGAGTACACACACCTTTGCACTGGGAACGTCAGAGTTTCTCATGGACGGCAAGCCCTTCCAGATCATCAGCGGCGAACTTCACCCGGCAAGAATACCGGCCTCACACTGGCAGCACCGGATCAGGATGGCCAGGGCGATGGGCTGCAATACCATCTCCGTCTACCTCTTCTGGAACTATCACGAACAGGAAGAAGGGATCTACGATTTCACGACCGGAAACCGGGATCTCGCGCAGTTTTTCCGGCTTGTCCAGGCCGAAGGGATGTGGCTGATCATCCGGCCGGGCCCCTATGTCTGCGCCGAATGGGACCTGGGAGGCATTCCGCCCTGGCTCCTCAGGATACCGGATATCAAGTTCCGCTGTATGGATCCGAGGTACATGCAGGCTGTGGAACGCTACATCGGCGAGCTCGCAAAAGTGATCAGACCCTTCCAGATCACCGATGGGGGACCACTGCTGATGATCCAGATCGAAAACGAATATGGCAGCTATGGCAACGACAGGAACTATCTGTTTCGTCTCAGGGAGCTGTGGCAGCAGAATGGGATGGTGGTGCCCACCTTCACCGGTGATGGCGCGACCACCTATATGCTCGAGGCGGGCAGCCTGCCTGGAAGCGCCGTGGGACTGGATTCCGGCGACTCTGAAGAGGGTTTCGCCCTGGCGGCAAGGATGAATCCTGGTGTGCCGGTCTTCAGCAGCGAAACCTACCCCGGCTGGCTGACGCACTGGGGCGAGGAGTGGGCCAGGCGGGACACCCCCGGCCTCCTCAAAGAGGTGAAGTGGCTGATGGACAGCAAGAAATCCTTCAACTTTTATGTCATCCATGGCGGAACCAATTTCGGCTACACCGCCGGCGCCAACTCGGGCCGGAAAGGCTATGAACCGGATGTGACCAGCTACGATTACGACGCCCCCATCACCGAACAGGGCGCTGCAACCCCGAAATACCATGCCCTCCGGGATCTCATCACCTCGTACCTCCCGAAAGGTAAAAAGCTGCCTCCCGTTCCGGCACCCGTTCCAACGATCGAATTGGCCTCATTTATCCTGCAGCCCTTCACCTCGCTATGGGACAATCTCCCGGAACCGGTGGATTCTGTTCAGCCGAAAACGTTCGAGGCCTATGGCCAGGACTATGGTTTCATTCTTTATAAAACGGAGCTGATCGGTCACAAATCGGGCAGGCTCACCGTGACCGATGTGCACGATTATGCCACTGTATTCCTCAACGGGAGCTATATCGGCACCCTGGACCGGAGAGAAAAGATCCACTCCATCGAGCTGCCAGAAAGCCAGGTGGAAAAGCCGGTGCTGGAAATTCTGGTCGAGGGCATGGGGCGCATCAATTTTGCCCAGGAGCTGATCGACCGCAAGGGTATCACCGACCGGGTCACCCTGAATGGCATGACCCTGATGAACTGGCAGGTCTGCAAACTGCCGATGGACAACAAATTCATCGCCAACCTGAGATCAACCGCTACTCTCGGCAAGAAACCGGGCCTTTTTTTCAAGGGGAGTTTTGAGCTGACCAGGGATAGCGGAGCGGCCGGCTGCGATACGTATATCGATCTTTCAGCCTATACAAAAGGACTGGTCTGGATCAACGGACACAATCTCGGGCGCTACTGGAACATTGGACCCCAGCAAAGACTCTACTGCCCCGCCGAATGGCTGCTGGAGGGCATCAACGAGATCATCGTTTTTGACCTTCATGAAACCGAACCGCAGGCCATTGCAGGGGCTTCGACATTGTAATGAGCCGGGCACCGTCTGTCATCACCCAACAGAGGAACGGCCGATAGGCAATAAACTGACGTCGAAAGTCATTCTTGAAGGCACCCGGCTCACCTTCAAGACGGAGATGGCCTTTGAGTTGAATGAACATCCCCGTTTCGTGGGACCGCGCAAATATCGCTATCACTCGCCGCTGATTTCCGGCGAATGGTGTGCGTTCACCAACTTTCCCTGGGGCCAGGGACTGATTAACTATCAACCCCAGTAAGGAGCGGCGGCATTCTTGCCCCAAACCGGCAGACAAGCGGCGATGGCGCGTGGGATGATGTACTTTCACTCTGTTAACAGGTAAATGACAGACGATGCTTTCATGAACAACGCCATGGACAGGATGCCGCTGCAGAGTATCCTGATCAAGCCCGCGGGCCCGGACTGCAATATGCATTGCGCGTACTGCTTCTATTGCTGCACGCAGGCGCTGTTCCCGGAGCCGGCACCACATCGAATGAGCCTGGAGGTGCTGGAGGCAACAATCAGGCAGTTCATGCCGTGCGCCGGGGGGACGGCCTCGATCTGCTGGCAAGGCGGCGAGCCGACACTGATGGGGCTGCCCTTTTTTGAGCAGGCCGTTGAACTGCAGGCGCGCTACGGGTGGGGGATGACGGTCGCCAACGCCCTGCAGACCAACGGACTCCTCATCGATGCAGCCTGGACAACCTTTCTCCGGCGCTGCTCCTTTCTCGTCGGGCTATCCCTGGATGGCCCCGCCCATGTGCATGACCGCTACCGTCACCATGCAGGCGGCGGGAGCTGGGCGCGCGTTCGCGACAGCGCCAAACGGCTGCTCGATGCCGGAGTCTCCGTGAACGCCATGAGCGTGGTCAGCGATTATGCCGCTCGCTTTCCGGATGAGATTTACGCTACCCTCAAGGAACTCGGACTCTCCTGGATGCAGTTTGTCCCCTGCGTCGAGGCCGATGCCCATGGACATGCTGCGCCTTTCACGGTTGCGCCTGAGGAGTATGGGAGCTTTCTCTGCCGCATCTTTGACCTCTGGCGTGACGATTTCGCAGGCGATCGCCCCACTACCTCGATCCGCTTCTTTGAGGCCTTGCTCTACAACTATATCGGGATGACCCCGCCGGAATGCTCCCTGATGGAGGAGTGCGGGTCGTATGTGGTGGTCGAGCACAGCGGCGACTGCTACGCCTGCGATTTCTTTGTCACCCCGGAATGGAGGCTGGGCCATATCCTGCAGGACGATCTGGCGGAGATGTTCCATTCCCGGCGCCAGCAAGAGTTCCGGCGTCGCAAGACCCTGCTCCCCGCGGAATGCCGGCTCTGCCGGTGGTACAGGCTATGCCACGGCGGCTGTCCAAAAGACCGCCTGCGCATCGCGGACGATAAGGGGAAAAATCATCTCTGCCTGGCTCTGCAGCGGTTTTTCGCCCATGCCGATCCCACCTTGCGACAACTGGCCGGGCAAATCCGGAATAACATGGAAGCGTCGCGTAACAAAGGCCCGGTCAGCCGTAATTCACCCTGCCCCTGCGGCAGCGGCCGCATGTACAAACAGTGCTGCGGCAAGCTCTGATTCGCCCCAGCACCGGGCGGCTGGTGAGAGGGTTTGTGGAATTTATTGCTGTGCAATCATAAAGGGAGGAGGGCATGAATCTGCAGACCAGGCGGGAATTCCTCAAGGCCGTGGGTATCGGCGCGACCGCGCTGGCTCTGCCCGAGATCCACTGTTCGCGAGATCGAAAGATGCGTCCGAACATCATCTATATCCTCGCCGACGATCTAGGCTATGGCGATCTGGGCTGCTACGGCCAGAAGCTGATCCGCACCCCGAATCTCGATCGCATGGCCGGCGAGGGCTTGCGTTTCACCGACCACTATGCCGGCAGCACCGTGTGCGCACCTTCGCGCTGCTCGCTCTTGACCGGTAACCACACCGGTCACACCTGGATCCGCGGAAACCGTGAGTTTTATCCGGAAGGCCAGGAACCCCTCCCGGTCGGCACCACGACCCTGGCGACCCTCCTCCAGGAGGTCGGCTACGCCACCGGCCTCATCGGCAAGTGGGGCCTCGGTGGCCCCGGCAGCACCGGGGTTCCCAATCGCCAGGGCTTCGACTACTTTTTCGGCTACCTCTGTCAGCGCGAGGCGCACAATCACTATCCTCAGCACCTCTGGCGCAACCATGAGCGCGTCGAGCTGGGGGGCCAGCAGTACAGCAGCGATCTCTTTGCCCGCGAGGCACTCGATTTCATCCGCCGCAACCGCGCCCGGCCCTTCTTCCTCTACCTCGCCTTCACTATCCCCCATTTTGCCCTGCAGGTCCCGGAGATCGCCCCATATGCAGATGCGGACTGGCCGCCAGAGATGCAGCGTTTCGCGGCCATGATCACACGCATGGACGCCCACATCGGCGCGCTTATGGCGCTGCTCAAGGAACTGGGAATCGATCGCCATACCCTGGTTATGTTCAGCTCGGACAACGGTCCGCACCAGGAGGGCGGGGCCAGGCCGGACTTCTTTAACAGCAGCGGCGGTCTGCGCGGGATCAAACGCGACCTCTACGAAGGCGGCATCCGCGTGCCCCTCATCGCCCGCTGGCTGGGCACGGTACCGGCTGGAGAGGTCACCCGGCAGGTATCCGCTGGGTGGGATATTCTGCCCACCTTCTGCGAGGCGGCCGGTAGAGCGGCACCCGCCGGCATCGACGGACTCTCGCTCATGCCGACCCTGCGAGGCCATCCGGAGCAGCAGCTCCACCATGAATATCTCTATTGGGAATTCCATGAGAGGGGAGGCAGTCAGGCCATCCGCATGGGGGAGTGGAAAGCGGTGCGCCTGGAGGTCAGCCGCAACCCGGTTGCCGCCGTGGAGCTCTATGATCTAAAGAGCGATCCGCACGAGAGCCGGGACGTTGCGGAGGCCCACCCCGAGGTGACCGCCCGGATGCGGGAGCTTTTCCGCAGCGCCCGGATGGATTCGGAATTATTTGCCCTCTACCAATCGGCGCGATAGCCGATTCTGCAGAAAAGGAGCAGGCGGAGTTGTCAGCTCCGGATCGGCAGCAGTACCACAGGTATGCCCTGATAATAGAAGCGCCTTTGCACAACGAAATAGCGAGACCAAAACCTATGCTCCTGTCCCGAGAACAAGCCATTGATCTGCTGCGGCAGAATATCAAAAACGAGCGCATGATCTTCCACTGCCTGGCGTCCGAAGCCGTGATGCGCGCTTTGGCCAGGCGGCTGGGAAAGGATGAAGAACAATGGGGCCAGGCCGGCCTGCTGCACGACCTCGACGTGGAGATGACCGCCGCGGATCCCATGGTCCACGGACTGGAAACCACACGGATTCTCACGGAGATGGGCATCGATCCGGAGGTTGTGCAAGCCATCCGGCTGCACAATGAAATGGCCGCCCGTGAGCCCCGGACCAGCGAGTTCCACCATGCCCTGGCTGCCGGCGAGACCATCACCGGGCTCATTGTGGCGACCTCGCTGGTCTACCCCGACAAAAAGATCTCCAGTGTAAAGCCCAAATCGGTGATCAAGCGGATGAAGGAGAAGGCGTTTGCCGCTTCGGTGAGACGCGAAAATATCCTGGAGTGCGAAATGATCGGGATACCGCTCGAGGAATTCGCCGCTCTGGCGCTCACCGCCATGACCGCGCTGGAGAGTGACCGTTAGCGGAAGTGCTGCGGCATCCAGGGCATACCAGTCCGCCGCCAGCGACTGCGGCCGTATAGACCGGCGGCCTCACAATGCCCCCGAACAATATCCAACCGGCCTCTTTTTGCAGGCGGCTGTGGAAGAAATCAAGGCAGCGGGTCGTTGCACTGCATTGTCAGTTCCGGATTTGCAGCCAGTAAAAATGACCTCCGGTCAACAGGATCACCTGCACATCACTGCTTCATCAGCGCGAACACGCCCCAGCCCAGGTATTCCCGTGTGTAAGTAGCGTAGCGCACGGGTTCTGAAGACAGATTGGCGCGAACCTCTTTTGCCATGTCATCGTCAGGATTCTCTTCCAGCCATCGGCGCATGGTGAGCCACTTGGCTGCCTCGTATCGATCCCAGCTGTCCTGGTCCGCCAAAACCATTTCCACGACGTCATAGCCAAGGTGGCCGAAAGAGGCGAGGAGTTCCGGAAGCAGGAGAAAATCTGCAATGGCGCCGGCAAGACACGCCCTGGCGGCCTCTTCGGTCGGGGGCAGCTGCCGCCAGTAGGGCTCGCCGATGAGGATGATCCCGCCCGGGTCCAGGCTCCGGGCCAGAAGCTCGATAGTGCCAGCGACTCCCCCACCGATCCAGGTGGCGCCGACGCAGGCTGCCACGCCAACCTTCTCTTCAGCGACATAACCGGCGGCATCGCCATGGATAAAGGTGACTTGATCGGCGACGCCGAGTTCCTCAGCGCGAACTTTCGCTTGTTCGGTGAACAACGGACTCATGTCGATGCCGGTGCCGGTGATTCCAAAGTCGCGGGCCCAGGTGCAGAGCATCTCCCCCGATCCGCAGCCGAGGTCAAGCACGCAGGTTCCTGGATGCATTCGCAACGCCGCGCCGAGGGTGGCGAGCTTTTCGGGTGTGAACGGGTTATGGATGCGGTGAGCGCTTTCGCTGATGGTATGGATCCGTGGAATATCCAATGTTTTCGTTCTCCTGATGGGTGTGAGAGGATTGAACTATAACCGATATTGTGGACACACCGAAAAGTTCGTATATTCACGAAACTATGGAGGTGTGCCATGGCGTCTGAACAGCGAAAGAAGTATGACTCTGAATTCAAGACAGGTGCTGTCAAATTAGTTTTAAATGGTCAATCCTTATCTGAAGTAGCCAGAGATCTGGATCTGAATCGCTCGATGTTGGCCCGTTGGAAACGGGAGTATTTGAAAGATCAAAAGGGATCGTTTCCTGGCAAAGGCAACCTGAGACCCGAAGATGAGGAGCTTCGTGAATTGAAGCGCCGGTTACGTGATGTCACCGAGGAGCGAGACATCTTAAAAAAAGCGTTGGCCATCTTTTCAAAACAGCCGAAATGAAGTATCGATTCATGGACGATCACCGCTCGATCTTTCGGTTGGAAAAGATGTGCCGCGTCCTGGATATTTCCCGGAGCGGATATTATGCCTGGCGTAAACGGCCCAAGAGCCAACGCCGATTTAAAAACGAGTTACTTTTAGAAAACATCCAATCACTCCATCAGAAAAGCCGCCAGCGTTATGGCAGTTATCGCATTTGGCGCGCTCTACTACAGCTGGGTGTGCGATGTGGTCGTAATCGTGTTGTTCGGTTAATGCAACATGCCGGCCTCAAGTCCAGAAGATCCAGAAAGTTCAAGGCGACAACCAATTCGAAACATAACCTGCCGATGGCGCCTAATTTGCTTAATCAGAACTTTAAAACCACAGCCCCTAATCAGGTATGGGTCTCTGATATCACCTACATTTGGACTTGGGAAGGTTGGGTGTACTTGGCTGTTATTATTGATCTTTATTCCCGTCAAGTTATCGGCTGGGCCATCAGCAGCCGAATCAACCAGGAACTGGTGTTGTCTGCATTACGTCAAGCCCTGGGCCGCCGGCAGATCTTGCCCGGCATGATTTTTCATTCTGACCGCGGCTCCCAGTATGCCGCTCATAAAATCCGGCAATTGCTGGAAAAACACAAAATCCTGCAAAGTATGAGCAAGAAAGGTGACTGCTACGACAATGCCGTCGCAGAATCGTTCTTCGCTACTTTGAAATTGGAATTGGTCTATCCCGATTTCTTTCAAACCAGAGAAGCAGCGTATCTACAAATCTTTGAGTTCATCGAAATCTTTTACAATCGGCAAAGAATTCATTCTACCATCAACTTTGCAGTCCCGTCACAGTATGAAATTCCACATCTTGTGGCTTAACTGTGTGTCGCAATTTTCGGGTATAGACCAGAGTTGAGTCATGCACAAAAAGGGACATATCGCTCCCGATTTGCAGAATTTGCAGCTGAGCCAGGTCGAGACCCTCGACCGAGAGACCACCGGCGGCAAGGGACTGGCCTACTATGAGACCGCCCTGATTTCCCGTCCCGCCGTCTTTCACAACCACATCTCCGGTCGTGTCGGCAATTACGTGGAAAATTATGATGTCCGCATCACCTTCCACGAGAATGAAATCGCCGGCTCCTGCCCCTGCCAGCGCTCCCGCAAGATCTGCAAGCATATCATCGCCCTGCTCTACAGCTGGGTTAATGACGGCGGGGAGTTTCTCGACGTCGAGGATGTTCTCACCGAGGTGCGCGCCATGAAAAAGGAGCAGCTCCTCGTGGTCATCGAGAACATCATCCGCCAGAATCCGGAGTATGCCGAACTCTTTCTCAAGAGGCAGCCGCCCGACTGGGATGAGATCGAGACCGAGATCGGCGGATAGGAGGGGGACAACGGGCAGGGTGGACGGAGGGAGTAGGGGAGTTTGCGCGCATTCAGGACAGGAAGAAATCACAAGATGGTGCAGTCAAGAATCGGCAGGTTTTTATTCACGGCAGCAGCGTTGTTGCTTCTGGGGGGTTTTCAGGGGGCTTTTGCGGATGATCTTTTTCCCGTGTCACCGGATCTTCAGCATCGGGTCAACTTCTGGATCAAGGTTTTCAGCAAATACGGCCGGGACCAGGTGATCATCCATGATACCGATCACATGAATGTCATCTACGATGTAGTCGACCTCACCGAGGGCACAGGGACGCGGCGCTCCCGTTTCGGCCGGGTGGACGCCGCCCGCAAGGAGATCCGCGCCGCCCTCCAGCGGCTGAACAGCATCACCATTCCGAGCGATACCCTCAAGCTGACCCTGCGCGAGCGCCAGATCTACAGCCTCTGGAGCTTCAGCGATGATCCACGCCGCTTCGCCAAGGCGGCGGAAAACATCCATCTGCAGTACGGCGTGCGTGAGCTCTTCACCCGGGGGCTGCAGCGCTCTGGCGCCTATCTGGACACCATGCAGGCGATCTTCCGCTCTCACGGCCTGCCTGAGGATATCTGCTACCTGCCTCACGTCGAATCCGCCTTCAATCCCCGCGCCTACTCCAAGGTGGGCGCCGCTGGCATCTGGCAGTTCACCCGTTCGACCGGCCGCCTTTACCTCCGCATCGATTACGCCATCGACGAACGCTATGATCCCTATCTGGCCACACATGCCGCGGCCCGCCTGATGCGCCACAACCACGAGCAGTTGGGCAGCTGGCCGTTGGCAATCACCGCGTACAATCACGGCACCGGCGGGGTTGCCCGGGCGAAAAAGCAGGTCGACAGCGATGATCTGGCCGAAATCATCGACGAATATGACGGCCGGCGCTTTGGCTTCGCCTCCAAGAATTTTTACGCCGAATTCCTCGCCGCCCGCGAGCTGGGCAAGAACCACCGCAGCTATTTCGGCGAGGTGGAGCTGGAAAAGCCGGCTGATCACCAGATCTTCGAGCTGCCCAGCTACATCACCCTCGACGCCCTCGCCCGCAAGTTCAAGCTCAACAAGGATCTCATCGCCGAACTCAATCCCGCCCTGCGCCGCCCGATCCTCAAATCGGCCCGCCGCATCCCCAAGGGCTACAAGCTGCGCCTGCCGCTGCAGCCGGGCGTCGATCCGGCCAGCCTCTATGCCCAACTCCCCGCTGAAGAAAAGTACGACGAACAGGTGTCGGACCGCTACTATGTAGTCGAAAAGGGGGACAACCTGGGCCGCATCGCCCGCGAGTTCAACACCACGGTCGAGACCCTGATGGACCTTAACGACATCAGCAATCCGCGCCGCCTGCGCGTCGGCCAGCTGCTCGAGCTGCCCGGTTCGGCCCGCCTCGCGGGTGGGGCCGGCGCCGCTCCCTCCACCCAGCCGCCCGTGCTCATTCCGCCGGCTGCGGTCGCCACCCCGGCCGCCGAACGCGACGAGCTGCCCGGCAGCAGTGCGGCCGAAGTCGCGACCGCGGTCCCTGCCGACACTCTGCCCCGGGCCGATCTGCTCACCCTGGCCCGCGAGCATGCCGGCCGGGATGGCACGCTCTACGGACCCGCGGCCCCGGATGCCGAGGGGCAGCAGCCCCCGGCCCCCAGCAACTGGCGCTTCGAGGTCGATTTCACAGAGCCGGCCGGCAGCACCATCACGGTTCAGGATCAGGAGACTATCGGCCATCTCTCCGAATGGCTGGGCATCACGCCGCAGCGGCTGCGCGCCCTCAACGCTCTCGGTTCGGGCGCCAGGCTGACGGTCGGCAGAAAGATCAAAGTGGTTTTTTCCGCCACCACCCCGGTCGAGTTCCACCGCCGCCGCCTCGAGTTCCACCGCGCCCTCCAGGAGGATTTCTTTTCCAATTTCCGCGTCGACAGCACCTCCACCTATACCGTCAAGCAGGGCGATGCGATCTGGGCCCTCTGCAACGGCCTCTTCGATGCTCCCTTCTGGCTCCTGCAGCGCTACAACCGGGGGGAGAATCTGCTCGCCCTGAAGCCGGGGCAGACTATCGTCTATCCCCTGCTCTCGCCGCTCTCCGAGGGGGCAGTCGTGAATCCCTGAGCCATACGGCCAGCCCCTCTTCCGGAAAGGATAAATGATGAAAAAAATCCTGGTCATCGCTGCACTGACCCTGATCCACTGCGGATACGGCGGGGAGGAGGGCAGGATCCTTTCCGGTCTGGACCTTCTCGTCCGCGACCGCTTCGAACCCCTGGCTGGCAAGCGGGTCGGACTGATCACCAACCACACCGCTGTCACCCGCGACGGCCGCCATGCCGCCGACCTGTTCGCGCAAGCCGGCAATCTGCAGCTGGTCGCCCTCTTCGGCCCGGAGCACGGAGTGCGCGGCAGCCTGGAGGCGGGCGCCCTGCTCGATCACGAACAGGATCCCCGCACCGGGATCCCGGTCCACAGCCTCTACGGCGAACACAACAAGCCCACCCCGGAGATGCTCGCGGATGTGGAGGTGCTGGTCTTCGACATCCAGGATGTCGGCGCCCGTTTTTATACCTACATCAGCACCCTCTTTTACGGCCTCGAGGCGGCGGCCGAGAAGGGCATCCCCTTTGTGGTCCTCGACCGCCCCAATCCGGTTGGCGGGGAGATCGTTGAGGGCCCTCTCCTCGACCTCGCCCACCGCTCTTTCGTCGGCATCCATCAGCTGCCGATCCGCCACGGCCTCACTGTGGGAGAACTGGCCACCCTCTTCAACGGGGAGGGATGGCTGGCGGGAGGAGTCAAGGCCGATCTGCGCGTGATCCGCATGGAGAACTGGCGCCGCGGGCTCTTTTATGCGGAGACCGGCCTGCCCTGGATCAAACCTTCTCCCAATATGACCGACCCGCACACCGCCCTGCTCTATCCCGGCACCTGCCTGGTCGAGGCGACCAATCTCTCCGAAGGCCGGGGCACATCCGCTCCCTTCCGTCAGATCGGCGCGCCCTGGCTCAACGCACCGGCCCTCTGCCGGCAGCTGCGTGCGGCTGGACTCGCCGGAGTGACAATCGATACCGTCACCTTCACCCCGGTCAGCCTGCCGGGGACGGCGACCAACAACAAACATGAGAACCGCCCCTGCCGCGGTGTGACCTTCACAGTGACCGATCCCGGGCGCTTTCGCGCCGTCACGTTCGGACTGCATCTGCTCGCGGCCGTGCGCGATCTGCATGCCGATTCTCTCGTCATCCGCGAGGCGGGCATGAACCGCCTGGACGGCGACAGCCGGCTGACCAGGGCCCTGATCGAGGGTGCGAAGGTGGAAAAACTCCTCGCCATCGCCCGTGCGGAGGAAGCCCGCTTCATCGAACGCCGCCGGCCCTACCTGCTCTACTGAGGCCGCCCCGGGCGGGGAATAGCATCCCGGGCCCCGCTGTTACTCTGAGATAATGATTACGCATACTTTAGGAATACTATGACAATCTGCAGGAAGCAATTTCATATCTTCGTCCTGGCCATCTGCCTGATGACCGCTCCCATGGGAGTCCGGGCATTCAGCAACCATGAGGGGGGGACAAGCGGAGCCGCCTCCGACTCCATCCGCTACCATCTCGATCCCGTCATTGTGACCGCCTCCAAGATCAGCGAGTCGCAGCGGGAAATCGCCGCCAGCGTCGCCGTGCTGGAGGAGGCCAGCCTCGCCACGGCGCCTTCGGCCACCCTGCTCGGTGCGATCCAGCAGCGGGTGCCCGGCCTCTATATCACCGAGCGCGCGGTCATGGGCTATGGCGTCTCCGGAGGGGCGGGCACCTTCTCCATCCGCGGCGTGGGTGGCAGCCCGGTGACCGGGGTCCTGGTGCTGCGCGACGGCCGCCCCGATATGATGGGTCTCTTCGGACATCCCCTGCCCGACTCGTACGGCGCCCTCGGCGTCGAAAGGGTGGAGGTGGTCCGCGGACCCGCCTCTTTCCTCTACGGCACCAACGCCATGGGCGGGGTTATCAATCTTATCAGCAAACGGCGGCATGAAGAGGGTTTTGAAACCCGGGCCAAAGCCGCCCTCGGCGCCTACGACAGCCGCTCCTTCTCCCTGGCCCACGGCGGCCGGAGCGGGCGCTGGGACTATTATCTCACCGCCGCCTCGGATCAAACCGACGGCCACCGCGAGAATTCGGAGTACACAGGCCTCCACTATACCCTTCACGCCGGCTATCGACCGCAGCGGGGCATGCAGGTGGAGCTGAATGCCAACCTGGCCAACATCGACCTTTCTGATCCCGGCCTGATCTCGGCGCCGGCCCGCGGCCAGTGGTACGACCTCCGCCGCCGCGGGCTGGATCTCTCGCTCACTGACGAGAACCGCCTGGGCGAGCTCAATCTCAAGCTGCATGGCAATTTCGGACGCCATCGCGTTTACGACGGATTCCGCTCCGACGATTATACCTACGGCCTCATGCTCTACCAATCCAGCACCCCCTGGCGAGGGGTCACCACCACCCTGGGGGTGGACTGGAAGAACTATGGCGGAAAAGCGGAGAATATCATCGCGGGACGGGATTTCGGCAGCCACAGGATCAGCGAGCTGGCCCCCTATTTCCACCTTCAGCAGCTCCTCCTCAGGCGCGTTATTCTTTCCCTCGGCCTGCGCGCCGAACACCACGGCCTCTACGGCTCGGTCCTCCTGCCCAAGGCCGGGGTGGTGATCAATCCCACGGAGAGCCTGAGTCTGCGTTTTTCGGCAGCGGAGGGTTTCCGCAGCCCGACCATCCGGGAACTCTATCTCTTCCCGGCGCCCAATTCCGGACTGGAGCCCGAATCGATGTGGAATTACGAGATGGCCCTCTCCTGGATGACAGCCGAGAGATTCCGTCTCGAGACGGTGCTCTTCCGCAGCGAGGGGTCGGATCTGATCCGCTTGCAGGGGCGCTATCCCAATATGCTTCTCTCCAACAGCGGCGCCTTTGTCCACAGCGGCTATGAGATCAGCGCCAGCTGGCTCCCCTTCGCAGAGGGGGAGATAACCGCTTCCTGGAGCAAGCTGGATCTCGACGACCAGACCATGAACAGCCCCGGCAAAAAGCTCAGCCTCGGGATTGACCTCCCCTGGCGGAGCCTGCGCTTCAGCCTGGCGGCCCAGCATATCCGCGACCTGCACGGCGCCGATTTCGGTGCCAAACCCCTGCCCGATTATACACTGGTCGATGCAGGGGTGCAGTGGCGCGTGCTCTCCTGGCTGAGCGGCCGGCTGCTGCTGAAAAATGCCCTTGATGCCGAATACCAGACCATGACCGGCTATCCCATGCCGCGGCGCTATGCCATGCTGGAATGGACGGCGGGCATCTGATCGCCTCTTCCGGCCGCTAACCAGACGGAGTGCCTATGTCCCATCAGCATCGCCTCTATTTCAATGCGCTGGCGCAGGAGTGGCCGTCGCGCAGAGAGCCTGAGACCGAGCTGGAGGCGCGGCTGGAGGGGTTCGATATCGGAGAAGGGGATTGGATTCTTGATCTGGGGGCGGGCAAGGGGCGGCTGGCGGCCGCACTACGCAGCCGCTGCGGGACGGAAGGCAGAATTGTCGCCCTCGACTGCGCGGAAAGGATGCTCGCGGCGGGGGCGGATGAGTATACCGCTGCGGGAGTGGAACCCCTCTGCTGCGACGCCGCCCTGCTCGCCTTGCGCGCTGAATCTTTCGACAAGGCGGTCTGCCTGGGCACCTGGCCCCACTTTCGCCATCCGCAGAGGGTGATGCAGGAGCTGCTCCGGATCCTGCGCCCGGGGGGCGGATTGCTCATCCTTCATACCTGCTCCAGCCGGGAGCTGAACCGCTACCATGCCCTTCTTCCCGGGGTGGTTGCCGCCGACCGGCTGGTGAGCGCGCGCACGCTGGCGCGCGAACTTGCCGGCTGCGGCTTCGTCAGCCTCCTCCATGAAGAGGGGCCCCGGCAGTACCGGGTGCAGGCGCAAAAACCGGGAGGCGAACCCTCCTGATCCGCTCTCGCATTCTTTCCGGACCTTCAGTATCGGGCCGCTGCTTCAGGCCCGCCTCCCGGATTCACCCGCATTATCCTGGTATAAAAAAACTTTCGATCAACGCAGGAACTGCAGTTTGCGCGTCGTCCTGAACTGGCCCGCCTGCATGGTATAAAGGTAAACCCCTGCCGGCACGGTAATCCCGTTTTCATCCCGGCCGTCCCAGAGCAGGCGGTGTTCACCCGCTTCCCGCACCTCATCAATGAGCAGCCGGACCGCCTGCCCGAGCAGGTTGTGAATCATGATCCGCACCCCTCCGCTCTCCTTCATGATAAAGTTGATCGCGGTCGAGCTGTTGAAGGGATTGGGATAATTCTGCGCGAGGCCGTATTCCTCCGGGGCTGTGACCAGGGTGGCGGAGGCGAGGCCGTGCATGGTCTCCACGCCGGCATAGCTGATGTCCGAGAGCCGGTAATAAAAGGTTCCCTCCACCGACGGCAGGGGGTCGCTGTAGGCGTAGCTGCGTCTGGACTGGCTGCTGCCGGCGCCCGGGATGAGGGCGGTGGTGATGCGGGAGAAGGGGCCGTCCCCGGAAAGGCTGCGGTAGAGATGGAAGCCGAGGTTGCTGGTTTCGCTCTGGGTGGTCCAGGAGAGCTCGATGGTGCCCTTTCCTGCCACGGCGGTGAAACGCGAGAGCTCGACCGGTGTTTCAAAGTTGTTGTAGCCGAGATTGATCCCGGCAAAACGCTCGCCCAGGTCGGTGATGGTCAGCCACTCGCCCTGAACGGTGGTGGTGGCATCCCAGCCGTCGGGCAGAAAAGCGGCATCCGGCCGCACCTGATAGGTGCCGATGGGAAGAGAGGGGAAGGCGTAGGCGCCGGTTCCGTCGCTGGTGTCGGAGGCGAGGATCTCGAGGGTCGGGCTGTAGAGATCGATCTTGATGCCGGAGATGCCGGGTTCGCCGCTGTCAAGCTTGCCGTCATGGTTGAGGTCCTGCCAGATCAGTCCGGCGATGGAGCCCGCAACCACAAGCTGGTCGATGTCGGGAGCCGGCGCGCTGGACAACCGCTGGAAGAGGAGGTCCTGGCCGGAGGCGAGGGCGGTGGCCGCGACCGGGCTGGTGCTTTCGCTGCTGATAAAGACGGTGAAGTTCAGGGTGCGCTCGGCGCCGGCCGGCAGCAGACCGGTCGTCCAGAGCCAGCCGCCTGCGGGGGTGATGGTGCCTTCACCGGGCTGGGTGATGACCAGGCCGGGCGAGAGGGCCACCGCCAGTGTGCAGGTTTGCGCTGCAGCGCTGCCCTGGTTGCGGATCGTCGCCGAGTAGGTGACATGTTCGCCCTTGCGCACCTGGGTGCGCCCGTCCTGGAGAAGGGCGCTGAGGCGCGGAGCAGCCGGGGCTTCGCTCATAAGGAAGGGCTGGGGGCCGTAAAGAGAGAACTGGTTGTCCGCGGCAGCGGTGAACTGGAGTGACCACCATCCCGGCTGCGGTGCGGTGATCAGATCTCCGCCCGGAGGGGGCAGCTGCGCGCTGGTGCTGTTATTCCAGACCCCGTCACCCGAGACCGTGCCGGCCAGGATCTGCCCGGTCGGGGAGAGATAGACCACCGCTTCGTTGTTATCCATGCCGAAATTGGCCAGCAGCATTTCTTCGCTGCCGGGGGGGGCATAGAGGTGGAGGGTGGCCGTCGCCCTGGCGAGCATCTGCAGGGCGCTGCGCCCGATGGCGAGGTGCATCTCATCGCCGCTGCCGGGGGTGTTGTCCGGATCGCTCTCGACGATGCGGAGACGGTAGGTGTTTTCGTCATCCTCGGCGGTGGTAGCCTGGATCAGGAAGACGCCGCGGCCGTACTGGCCGGGGGTGAATTCGGCAAAGCTGTTCCAGCGCTCCGAGGTCGAGGCGGCTGCAGGCCAGGTGACGTCGGCCACCACGGTCGAACCGTCCGGCGCCAGCAGCCGGAAGCGGGTTTCGTCCCAGGCGCTGCCCTTGAGTTCATCGAGCTCGCTGCCGGTCTGAAAACACTCCGGATCGTAGAGTTCCACCCGGATCGTAAAGTTATCCGGCACCGCCAGGGGCACATAAAGATAGAAGAGATGGGGCTGGTTCCCTCCGGCGCTGTTGCTCCACCAGTCGCCGTGACTCAGACGGCCCTGGGGGCCGTTGGTTTGCACCACGGCCGGAGAGGTGAGCGGGGGCAGGATCTCTTCCCCGGCCCTGGCGGTCATCGCCAGGGTGAGGAGCGCGAGGGCTGCGAACAACAGATACTGGTGTTTCATTTTATACCTCCCGAGTCGCCTGACATCTGTCCGGCGCGCCGCTGCACCCGAGGAGGTAAGGGCAAAGGGTGTCTGATGGTGCAGCGGTTGCAGCTGTGCAATGCACGTGCAGCGGGCCGCAAGGGAGCACCCTCCCGGCCCCTGCATCCCTATTTGATCAGGTTCATGATCTTTTTCTCGGTATAGTCGCCCGAGCGGAAGAGGTAGATGTAGAGGCCGCTGGCGACGGGCAGATTGTATTCATCGGTGCCATCCCAGATCACTTCATGCTGCCCGGCGGGCCACTCCTGTGCGAAGAGGCTCCGTACCTTCTGTCCGAGCTGGTTGAAGATGGTCATCTCGGCATGGGCAGGCTGCCCGATCGTGAAGCGGATGCGAGTCTGGCTGTTGAAGGGATTGGGATAATTCTGCGAAAGCGCAAAGGCCGCCGGCTGGTTCGCGACCGCGGTGACGGGGCCGTGCCAGGCCATCTGACCGCTGTAATCGACGTCCATGAGCTTGTAGTAGTAGGTGGTGCCGGCGATGACCTCGGTGTCGAGATATTCGTAGCTGTGTTCGGAGGAGGAGGTGCCCGCGCCCTCGATGATGGCCGGATTTATCCTTTCATAACGGCCCTGCTCCTCTTCGGCGCGGAAGAGCTGGAAGCCGAAATTTTCAGTCTCCGAGGCGGTGACCCATTTGACCAGGACGCCCCGGCCGTTAAAATGCGCAATAAATTCGGTGAGTTCGACCGGCAGTCCATCCCGGAGGACGTATTGATAGCTATTGTCGGTCTGGTCGGTCTCTTCGGTGGTGGTGAGCAGATAGATGATGCCTGTGGCTTCCCCGTCGTCAACGACCAGGGTGCGCACCGTCACCCGGCGCATCTCGTTCATCACCAGGGTCTCGAGGCTCCACTCCAGGGGATTACTGTCCGGATCGACGGGAGCAGGGGAGGCGCTTACGAAGATGAGGTTGGGCGCCAGCTGCATGACCAGATGCGGCGAGAGTGAGGCATCGGGCCCGCGGTTGGTGACATCGATGGTGAAATCGACATACTCCCCGACATGAGCTGAATCGTTGCTGACGGCGACATTGAGGACGAGATTGGCCGCCGGCTTGATCTCCGGCACCACCAGGGGTGAACTCATGTAACCCGCGTTCCAGCCGATGGAATTGGACTGATTGGCCAGGGTAAAAATAGGCGTCCGGCCGCTGCTGGTATCGACTTCGGAATCGGTCAGGATGTCGCCGCCCGTCCGGGGCAGACTGAAATACATCCCCGGCACCTTCTCGAACTGGAGATAATAGCTCTCCGGCAGGAGGGAACTGGAGACCAGAAAGAGGAATGATCCATCACTCTGGGTGCGCAGGGAGGTGAGGACTTCATAGGCGGCCCCGCTTGTACGCCGGAAAAGCTGCACGCGGACCCCGGAGAAGGCGCGTTCGCTTTCGCCCCGGAGGCCGTCCTTGTTCTGGTCCATCCAGGCGCTGCCGCTGATGGAGGCCTGGCCGTAGCCCGCTCCACTGAACATGATCAGGAAAAGGATCGCCAGCAGAAAGAGCCAGCCCAACCGGACGAGATCGGTGCTCCAGGCGCGGGAATCAGAAAAGCTCAGGTTCTTTTTCACAATCTTTCTCCTCGGATTGCTCAATGCCCCATTCATGCCACATCGAATATCCCTGATGAGGAAGCGGCGCCACATAATCGGATCGTGTCTGCGAGGTTCAGGATATTTCAACTAACTGTTATTAAATAAATTATTAATCAGCCGCCAGGCGTGCGCGACCTGATTTCATACCCACTTAGT